>Ga0302127_10000068_pt1 | contig 44000 bp, 47 predicted proteins | sample CB4_SCM_MG_FD_204452 | JGI IMG/M metagenome (GOLD analysis project Ga0302127, IMG submission 204452) | Marine microbial communities from Western Arctic Ocean, Canada - CB4_SCM | ecosystem: Environmental > Aquatic > Marine > Oceanic | place: Canada: Western Arctic Ocean | collected 2017-09-24
CTTCTTGCTCTTCGCCTCGGGCACCGCAGCCAGTCGAGGCTGGGGCATCCCCATGGCCACCGACATCGCGTTCGCCGTGGGGCTGGTATCGCTCTTGGGCAACCGAATCGATCGCAAACTCCGGATCTTCTTGTTATCACTTGCAATCGTCGATGACCTCGGGGCCATCGCCATCATCGCGCTCGTCTACACCGAGACCATCGCCTGGAGTTGGTTCGCCACCGCTGGGGTGACGCTTGTCATCATCATCACCTTGCGGGTCATCCGGGTTTGGTACGTCCCGGTCTATGTAGCCCTCGGGGTCTTCTTGTGGGTATGCATGCTCCAGTCGGGCGTTCACGCCACCGTGGCCGGCGTTCTGTTGGGCTTCATCACGCCGGCAAAGCCGATTCAGAGCGCCGATCAACGCAGGAAGTGGGTCAACTGGTTGCGGGACAAAGACGACGAGATCATGGCCGTCGACGTCAACTACGCCGCCTTCCACATGCGCGAGTCGCATTCAGTTGCCAAGCGACTACAAACGGCGTTTCATCCCATGACCAGCTACGTCATCATCCCGATCTTCGCGCTCGCCAACGCTGGAGTCCCCCTGCGTGGTGGTGTCCTCGGCGACTCTGTCGGATCGCGCGTGACCTGGGGCGTCGCCCTCGGCCTCTTAGTAGGAAAGGCGGTCGGCATCACGGCCTTCACCTGGCTCGCCACCAAGATTCGTCTCGCTGAGCTTCCGGCCGGCATGACCATGCGCCATGTCCGCGCCCTCGCCGTGATCTCTGGTGTGGGTTTCACCGTTTCATTGTTCGTGACCGGCCTGGCTTTCGCGAACACTGCGCTCCAGACCCAGGCAAAGATCGGGATTCTGGGCGGGTCAGCCGTTGCCGCCGTCACGGGTCTGTGGATGCTCGCTCGTGCCACCAAACCCGAGCACACGCCCACGGTGTCGCCCATCCGAACCGGCGATTACAAAACGCCAATCGATGACCGCGTCAGAGCCGCGCCTGAAGCGTCATGAGCCCATCACCCGAATGCTGGTGGGCGGTGACGAGATAGCCCAGATGCGGTGCCGGTACCTCCACATTTCGTGCCCCGCGGGGCCGACGTACTGACTACGCAACCCAACTCAGATCGGCAGATCGCCTGTCGCTCGTCGCGTCGAACCTTCGTCGGTGTAGGCAGCGATGGTGCGCTGCGCGATCCGCATCTGGTGCACCTCGTCGGCGCCGTCGGCGAAGCGAGCCCACCGAGCGTGTTGGTACATCTTCGCCAGCGGCGTGTCCGTGGAGTAGCCAAGGGCGCCGTGAACCTGGATCGAGCGATCAATAATCCGGTTGAGGCTATTGGCCACGAAGTGCTTGGCCATGGACACCTCGCCCTTGAAATCTTCTTGCCGATCGATCTTGTGCGCAGCGTGCAGCACCATCAGCTTGGACTGATAGAGCTCCATCGCCGAGTCGGCGATCATCCACTGGATCCCCTGCTTCTCAGCCAACAGCGACCCATGTGAGAACCGGTTCAGGCTGCGTTCGACCATCATGTCGAGCGCCATCTCGGCCTGGGCGATCCATCGCATGCAGTGGGCGAGGCGAGCCGGGCCAAGTCGGTACTGGCCGAGTAGGTGACCTTGCCCGCGTCCGCCGAGCATCTGGTCCTTGTGCACCCGAAGGTCCTCGATGAGGATCTCACTGTGCCCGGTCCCGCCATGCATGGTCTCGATCTCGCGAATATCGTTCCAGCCCTCGTGCGGGAGATCGATGATGAAGGCGGTATTGGCGGCCTGGGGAATATCAGGGTTCTCTTCGGTACGCGCTATAAGAATCGCGAAGTCAGAACGTCGGGCATTCGAGATGAACCATTTGTGGCCGTTGATGACCCACTCGTCGCCATCTTCGTAAGCCATGGTCTGGATCAGCGTCGGATCTGATCCGGCGACCTCTGGCTCGGTCATCGCGAAACACGACCAGGTTCCCCCGTCGCACAGTGGCCTCAGGTACTTCTCGGCCTGCTCGGGGGTGGCCCAGTGGAGCAGCGTGTGCATGTTGCCCTCGTCGGGGGCCTGACAGTTGAACACCCAGGGGCCGTAGTACGATTTGGCGGCCTCAGCCTGCACCATGGCCAACTCGACGTGGCCGAGCCCCATTCCGCCCCAGTCTTCGGGCATGTGTGGGAGCCAGATCCCCTCCTTCTTCGCCACCTTGCGCAGCTCGATCAACGCGCCGATGCGGTCACGACCTTGCAGCCCCTCGCCACCATCCTTGCCCTCGATGCGCTCCTCGACGGGCTTGATGATCTCGGTGACGAACGTGCGCACGCGCAACCGAATCGCCTCCAGCTCGGGACTGAGGGAGAAGTCGATGGCCATGAAAAGTTCCTAGGGCGATGGGCGGCGGGCTCATACATTGAATCACGAGATGGTCATGAACCCGACACCACCGCTGCCACCAACCAGTCGGATTCAACGAGTTGTCGACCCGGTGGCTCGGCTGACCCGAGGACTGTCCGGGACTCGTCGTCGCACCGCGCTGTCGGGAATCCAGCTCGCCTGAGCCCCGTAGGGGATCCGCTCAGGCGGTTGCGCCACAGCGACCGGCGCCGCGTCAAAGATTCTGGGCATCAACCACAAACAGACGCGACCCCGCTGAATCTTCGTCGTGGCACAAGCTGATGACCCAACTTCGTGCTCGCCGCGGCGAGCCCAAGGGTCCGACGCCCGTACGACAGGCGACTACACGGGCATTTAGGCTCGCCCGTTAGCCCGGTGGTCGCTCGGCCGGGGCGAGCGTCGTCGCCTACGATTCTGATCTATGGAACTTCGGCTCGACGGCAAAACCGCACTCATCACAGGCGGATCCCGCGGCATCGGCAAAGGGATCGCGACGATGTACGCGGCCGCCGGCGCGAAAGTCATGATCACGTCACGAAAGGCCGAGACGTGCGCCGAGGCAGCAGCCGAGATCGGCCATGGATGCATCTGGGAGGCGGGCAATGTCGGCAAGCCCGAGGATGCCGAGCGGGTCATCGGCAGCTGTATTGACCAGCTGGGCGGCGTCGACATCCTCGTCAACAACGCCGGCACCAACCCCTACGCAGGACCGACCATCGACGTAGACCTCGAGCGATGGAACAAGACGATCGAAGTCAACCTCACCGCGCCCCTGGTCTGGACCCAACTCGCGTGGCAGAGGTACATGCAGGACAACGGTGGTGTCGTCATCAACATCTCCTCTGTAGGAGGCCTCACCACAAACTCGATCCTTGGGGTCTACGACATCACAAAAGCCGGTCTCATCCATCTCACGAAGCAGCTGGCGCCGGAGTTGGGCCCAAAGGTGCGCGTGAATGCGTTGTGCCCGGCCCTCATCAAGACCGACTTCGCTCGCGTTTTGTGGGAAGGCGAGCGAGGCGAACAGGTCGCACAGGCCTACCCGCTGAAACGTCTAGGCGAGGTCGAAGACATCGCCGCAGCCGCTCTCTGGCTGGCGGCTGACTCGGGTTCGTGGATCACCGGCCAGGCAATCGTGTTGGATGGCGGCCAGCTGGTCCAGTTCCACGAGGGGGGCTGACGAGCTCCGAATACAACATCAACGAATACAGCGTCGAGGTTCGCTCTTCTCCCCGACGAACCGCGCTGATCACGTCCCGAGCAACACTGCGCTAGGCCCCTGAGCAGCGTCGCGATAACGTGCGGCAACCGCCCAACAGCCAGGAACACCGATGGACGCACAGGCACTCGCCGGATTCGACCTCTTCGCCGATCTCACCGAAGACCACGTGAGCAGGTTGAGCGAGCTCTTCACTGAACATCGTGTGCTCATGGGCGAGCAACTCACCGAGAAGGATGATTTCGGATACTCGTTCTTCTTGGTCCTGGGCGGCCAACTTCGGGTCCAGACCGACGGAACCGATGTCGCCCAACTCGGAGCCGGTGACCACTTCGGAGAAATGGCCCTGGTGCGCGGCGACCGTCGCAGCGCCACGGTGACCGCCTCAGAGACGTGTCGTGTCGCAAAGATGATGGCCTGGGATTTCAGCGACCTTGTGGAGAGCTACCCGGTCCTCGCACAGCGGCTCGAGGCCGTCGCCGCTGAGCGCGACGCTTGACGGTGCGACAGCTCCCGCCGACCAGTTCGTCACAGCGCCTGCTATTTCAATGACCAAAATACGGCAGCAACCCGTTCGCTACATCGACCGCACCAAAGCGCAGTACGAGGCGCTTGAGTACGGCTCCTACAACTGGGCTCACAATCCTGAGCCGCCGCCGATGGCCACCCTCTCGAGACCGCTGTCCGAACTGCGGCTCGGACTGGTCGCAACGGGTGGGATCTACGCCGAGGGCCAAACTGCCTTCACCTTCAAGGACGACCTCACCTACCGGGCAATAGCGAGCGACACGCCGGCGGCACACCTGCGCGCCACACACTTCGCCTATGATCTCACCGACGCGCGCCGCGACATCAACGTGGTCTTCCCCATCGACGCGCTACGAGCCATGGCGGCCGACGGGGAAATCGGTGAGCTGGCACCCAACCTGTTCACATGCATGGGCGGCATCTATTCGCAGCGCCGGGTCAATGAAGAGCTCGCACCGGCCCTGGTCGAGCGCTGTCGCGCCGACGCGATCGACGCCGTCCTGCTGGTGCCTGTTTGACCGGTGTGCCATCAGACCGTGTGTCTGATCGCCCGCCAACTCGAAGCCGCCGGAATTGCCACGGTGAGCCTCACCAGCGCCCGCGACATCACCGAAGCGGCAAACCCGCCACGGGCGGTGTTCCTGGACTATCCGCTCGGGCACACATCGGGTCGGGTCGGCGAAGCGGAACTCAACCGAAGCATTGTGACCACAGCGGTTGCTCGGCTAACAGTCGACCAACCCCCAGGAACCATCATCGACCTCGACCATGTTTGGGCCGCCACCGACGATTGGAAGGACGCCGTCATGCGGGTTGACAGCGACGCCGCAGGGTCACAGTCCACAACCGATGACCGAGTGGCCCGCCACGACACCCCGCAGTACGAGTCCCCCTCCGACGCAGCTGCTGCGTCTGCTTCTCACGATGGCGAAATGTGCGTCGTCTGTGCCGGCATCGATTTCTGAGTCCCCAGCCGTTTGAGAGCGACCCCCCCCGGTTCAGGGACTCGGCCCAGCATCATGTGGGATCCTCTCAGCGTGACGCTGTCATGGCTCGACGAGATCGACATGGTTCCCGATGCCTCACCCCTTGTGATGGGCATTCGGGCGTTGGGCGACCGAGCATGGTTGATTGTCGACGGTGACTTCGACGCCGACCTGGCCGAGAAGATGCGCCTCTGTCGAGACCGCCACGGCGACGTCTTTGGGGGCGACGCACGAAGCCGTGAGGCTGGTCAAGCTGTCGTCGACTTGGTTCGGGCCGAAGATCGGCGCGTCATCGATGACCCGCTGCTGCATCCCCTCGACCGCGCCGGGCGAAGCATCCAAGAAGACCTGTGCCTCATGCATCGCCGCGCCAACGGTTGGTGTTTGGCCGCAGCATCGTTGTGCTTCCCATCGCGGTGGCGACTGCAAGACAAGATGGATCGCCACATCACCCAAGTCCACCGTCCGGTCGATGGCTACGACTCCAAGCTGGCAAAACGGGTCGACGGCCTCTTCGAGCGCCTGAGCGAGCAACCTGTTTGGCGTCGCAACTGGTTCGTCCACCCGGACCCGGCGCTATTCCAGCCCGATCGCCCGGCCAACGGGGACCCGGTAATTCCAGCCGCGCAAGCAGCCGATGGCCTATTCGTGCGCAGCGAGAGGCAGACCCTGCGAGTCCTGCCTGGTCTCGATGACTGGATCCTGTTCACGATTCGGGTTCAGCAAGCCACCGTCGCCGAGATGGTGCACGATCCTGCACGGCGCGCCGCGTTGCAGTCGTATCTTTCCCTCGCGCCCAGCGCGACCTTGACCCACCGAGGCATGGCCGAACCGCAAGTGACCGAACTCCAGCGGCTGCTCCGTTGAGGCTGACCTCGCATCGGGGCGGTCCGGCTACGCTCGCCATCCACAAGGGGGCAATATGACCAAACCGTTCCGATTCGGATATCAGACTTTTGCGCCGGATTCTGCCGCGACATGGCGAGACATGGCTCGCAAAGCCGAGAGCTACGGCTACTCGACGTTCAGCCTCGCCGACCACTATCTCGGCACCGGCCCGGCCACCGAGGCCGCTGCGCACCCACCCCAAACGGTTGCTGCGGTTCCAGCGATGATGGCTGCGGCCGGAGTCACCGAGACGATCAAGATCGGCTGCCGAGTCTTTTGCTGCGACTATCACCACCCCGTGGTCCTGGCGAAAGAGATGGCAACCATCGATCTGCTCTCCGACGGCCGCCTCGAGGCCGGGTTCGGAGCCGGATGGGTGGCAAGCGAATACGAGGCGCTCGGGATTCCCATGGACCGCCCGGGCATCCGCATCGACCGCATGGTCGAGTACGTCGAGATGTCCAAACAATTCTTCACGGGAGCCGACCTCGACTACCGCGGCAAATACGTCCACGTCGTTGACACAGCGGGAATGCCCGCGTCACCACAACCCGGCGGCCCCAAGATCATGATCGGTGGCGGCTCCCCCAGGGTGTTGGGCATCGCTGGTCGGCTCGCTGACATCGTGTCCATCAACTTCGACAACTCGGCCGGAAAGCTCGGCGAACATGGGCTCGCCAGCGGTACAGCGCGCGGTACTACCGACAAGCTGCAATGGATTCGTGACGGCGCCGGCGAGCGATTCGATGACATCGAGATCGAGATCGGCGCGTACTTCACGACCGTCACCGACCAGACCGAGGCCACCATGTCCGCGACGTCCGCGGCAATGGGGATGACCATCGAAGCGCTGGCCGCTCATCCACACACGCTGATCGGGTCAGTGGATCAGATCTGCGAAACAATCATCGAGCGGCGCGAGAAATACGGGATCTCCTACGTCACGGTCGGCCGCCATGCACTAGACGACTTCGCTCCGGTCGTGGCCAAACTGGCCGGCCAATGAGATGGCCCGCAAGCCAAAGCGCCACATCCCCCAGAGCGCTGATGAGCTAACCGCGGCTTGGTTCACCGCGGCGCTTGCGGGATCGAGTGGCGGCGCGACCGTCACCGCCGTGGACCACGAACGCCTTGGTGAGGGCATCGGGTTCTTGGGGGATTTGGTCCGATGTTCGCTGACATGGAGCGATAACGCCGAAACGCTTCCGTCGTCGGTGGTGGCAAAGCTTCCTTCGTCGATCTCGGCCAACCGCGCACTCGGCGAAGGCTTGATGGCCTACGAACGCGAGATCATCGTCTATCGAGACCTCGCTGATTCGATGGGCATTCCAATGCCTCAGTACTTCCACAGCGATCTCGACAAGCACCCGGCACCGTGGATCAACGATGTCGTCCGCTGGCTGATGGACCATCTCCCCGTTCGTGGCGTCGCGTGGATGATCGATCGCCTCCTCAAGATGCCCGAGAGCGCGATGCGGCGATTCGTTCTGATCATGGAAGACATTGACGATGCTCGCCCAGCGCACCAATTCGCCGGCGGCACACTCGACGATGCTTACCCAGCATTGGTGCTGCTTGCGAAGTTCCACGCCCATCATTGGATGAACCAGGCCCTCCTTGACGAAGAACCGCTGATCTGGGGGCTCAATCGAACGCCGAAAGTGTTCAAGGCGACCTACCAGAACAATCGCGACGACTTCATCGAGCGCTTCGGCGAAATGTTCGAGCCCGAAGTCCTGGCCAAAATGGACAGCGTCCAAGACGACCTAGGAGCGATGGTCGACCGGTTGGTCGAACCGCCGTGGACCATCCTGCACGGCGACTACCGACTCGACAACATCTTGTTTCGAGACGGGGGCGACATCGTCGTGCTCGACTATCAGCTCTTGCTCTGGGGTCGTCCGGGTTGGGACGTGGCCTATTTCATCACGACGGCGCTCGACTCCGAACACCGCGCGGAGGAAGAGAACATGCTCACGATCTACCACGACGCCCTGGCCGGTGAGGGCATCAGCGACTACAGCCTCGAGCAACTCCGGACCGACGCTGCGGTCACCAAGGCCATCCTCGCGCACCGAATGATCGGCGGCGCTAACACCATCGAGACCCAAATCGAGGGTCGCGACGAATCGTTTCTGGACGTCATGGTGCGGCGGGTCACGGGCTGGGTCGATGCCTAGGAGCTCAGTCGGTGGGTGGCAGTTGGCCGACTTAACTCCTACGCCCGTCTTCCGCTCTTGTCGCTTCGCGCGGCGCTCGGGCAGGTCTCTCGCCGAACGGCTCGACACCAAGGGTCCCTCCCTATCCCCCGCTCGTTCGCCGCAGTCAGAGAAGATTCTGTAAACGACATGTGAACAGGGAGGCCGGGATGGACCCAACGGCAGTCATGGGCAAGCGGATCGGCGCCTACATCATCGACGCGATCATCGGCACGGCCGTTGCGGTCATCGCGCTCCTCGCGTTGTCGGACAAAGTCGAGACAGGCATTGATCTGTGCGGAATAACCAACCATGGGCCGCTGTGCTTCTTCGCCGGCGACACGATGTATATCGCCGAAGGTGGGCAAGGGGCGGCGATCATCGCTGTCTCGCTCGGATTCTGGATCGTCGCCATGGGGACTCTGTTCCAAGGCCTGACCGGGGGAACCCCCGGCAAGCTGATGGTGGGGCTACGAGTCGTTGACCAGGAAAGTGGTCAGCTCGCCGGCATCGGCAAGTGCGCCGGCCGTTCCATCTTGTGGGTGGCAGATGCTCAACCTCTCGGCGCCCCCATCGTGGGGTTGGTTACCGCTGCGTCGAGTAAGGGACACCGTCGTGTCGGCGACATGGTCGCGAAGACGCTTGTGGTGGACAAGAAAAGCGTCGGGATTCCCCCGCTGGTCGCTGGCCTGACCGCCGCAAAGGGCGTGTACACCCCGGTCCCGCCGGGAGGATACGCAGCGCCTGTCGCACCCGGCGGGTACAACCCTCCCGCCCCCGGCGGATATGCCCCGCCACCGCCCGGCGAGTACAACCCTGCGCCGTTCACCGACGCGTCGGTCATCCCCCCGGCGGGCCCGCCAATGGCGCCGCCGCCGCCGGCCGTTGCCCAGCCTGCCAATGACGGTATCGAGGCGCCCAAGTGGGACGCAGACCGCGAGGCCTACATCCAGTGGGACCCCGAATTGAACGCCTGGATGCAGTTCGACGACTCATCACAGCAGTGGATTCCCATTACGCAATAGGGTCGGGCCCCGCGGCTACGGTCGCTCCATCACTCGAGGAGGCCACATGGACCCCATCAGAACGCTCGTGCACCGCTACGCCGATGCAGTGTGTCGGTTCGACCCTGATCAATGGGCGGCGACGTGGGCCCCCGACGGGGTCTGGGACATGGGAAAGACTCAGGTCCAAGGCCGCGACGAGATCGGGGCGACGTGGAAGAGCATCATGGCGACGTTCCCTGCCGTCTTCCACGTGTGCTTCAACGGGACGGCAGATCTCGACGACGGCGCCGGCACCGGGACCGGTCGCTGGTACATCGGCGAGTTCTTACGGATGCCTGATGAGTCGACCATCGCGATGTACGGGTACTACGACGACGCCTACGCCCTCCATGACGGCGAGTGGCTCTTCAAATCCCGAACGCTGACCCCGCTCTACCGTGGCGCCGCCGACATGACCGGCGACTTCATGCGCGCAATGACCGCCAACGAATAGACCGCCCCGTCGCGCGCCGGTGCCAGGCACCACCGCTCGATGGCTCGTCGCGCGCCGGTGCCAGGCACCACCGCGCGATGGCTTGACGTATCGACCTAGCGACACTCATCGCGCGGTGGCGGTGAACGACAGGGCGGGGTCGGTCAAGGCTTAGATGTCAACGCCGCGCTCGTAGAGGGCTGGGAGGTCGGCATCATCGGTGGCGATGAGGGCATCGACCCACTTATGGAACCGTTGGCATCCGCTCTCGTTACGGCCGAACAAGAAATGGCTCTTCGCCCCGGTCTTGACCGACCGCTGGATGCGGTTTCCCGTGTAGTAGTCCTCGTCACGAACCACGTGTTCCAAGAACGCCATGGTCTGGGTGATCTTTTCTCGACGCTCGTCGTCGACCTCGCCAACGGCCAGGAAGTTCTGCACCGTGACCGAGGTGTCGGGGGTGTCACCAGGAAACAGCTGGGAGATCATCAATATCTTCCCCCCAGAATCGAACGATGCCACCGACACATGCGGGAAGATCGTGGCCAATCCCCCAAACAATGCCTCGTCCGGCCATTCATCATCGGGGAGGTGTTCGAACCGCTCGATGAACCCCGAGGGCGAGGACACCTTCTGGTGGGGACCCCACGCGTCGAAGATCGCCTTGTTTGGCATGTCGGGCCCGAAGCTGGCTCGGTGCAAGACGGGTAGGTGGTACAGATCGAGGTAGCCGTCGTAGGCGACCTTCCAATTCGGACCAGCGATCACATTGGTGCCGACCGGGGTACAAGACCCGATGTCGAGGTAATCGAGGACCTCGTCGTAGCCCTGGAGGTGGGTGTCGATGTCAAGCGACGCGCCCGGAGTAATGCTCACCCAGATGATGCCGGCGCGCTCGGCAACCGCAAGTGGCGTAAGCCCGTGACATGAGACATCCAACTCGCCGAAATCATCACGATCGGGGATGCCCACCAGGTCGCCCGTGAGGTCATAGGTCCACGCGTGATAGGGGCAGCTGAACCTTCGAGCGGTTCCGACTCCGTCTTCGACCACGATCGCGCCTCGGTGACTGCACATGTTGACAAAGGCCCGAATCGCGCCATCGTTGCCTCGCGTCATGAGAACGGGGACACCGGCGGCTTCCATTGCCTTGTAGGACCCCGGTTCGCGGAGCTCGGCCGAAAAGCCCATGACCAGAGGAAGGCGACGGAAGATAGCGTCCATTTCCTGGCGCCATCGGGTCGGGTCGTAGTAGTTCGTAGCCGGCACGCGGTAAACGTCGTCGGCCTGGTCCTGGGTCCCTGCGCGGTGATGCGCGAGGGTCCGCTTGGCACTGTCAATCAATCGTTGGCGAGCCACTGGTCCCCCTTGAAGTCGCTCCCAGTGTCCCACGACCGCGCCGCTCTCGCCCTACCGGACGCAAGTCCTTTCGGCCTGTCAAATCTCCCTGAGCGAAACCGGTGGCTGACTGGGACAGGAAAGGAGCAGCAAGGTGCTCTACACCAAGGATCCAAGAACGGGCGATCACCTGGTCATCGACGGCAAGCGAGTCAGCCGGTTCGGCACGCGGGCAGAAGCCCTCGCCGTCGCCGCAGCGCTCCACGAAGCACAGTGCGCCCGACGCAAGGAACTCACCGGCTCAGCTCGCTGACCTCGCGGGCGCGCCGGCGCCACTACGGTCCGTGAATGGACTTTGCGATCCCGGCCAGCACACTGCAGCTCCTCGACGAGCTCGATCAGTTCATCGAAGACGTCATCCAGCCCATGGAGAACGAGGATGACAACATCCGGTTCTTCGACCACCGCCGCGAGGACAGCCGCACCGATTGGGAGCGAGACGGACTCCCAAACGGCGAGTGGGAAGCGTTGCTGGTAAGAATGCGAGAAGCCGCCGACGAGGCCGGGTTCTACCGGTATCACCTCCCCGATCGGTTCGGTGGCAAGAACGGCACAAACCTCGACATGGCGATCGTGCGCGAGCACCTAGCCCGCCGGGGACTGGGCCTCCACAACGATCTCCAGAACGAGAGTTCCATCGTCGGCAACCTCGTCACCGTCTTGATGATGGAGAAGTTCGGCAGCGCCGAACAACAAACACACTGGATCCCCAAGATGTTGGCCGGCGAAGCCCGTATTGGCTTCGGGCTCACCGAGCCCCTGCATGGGTCCGACGCAACATGGATGGAGACCTCCGCCGTCCGCGACGGTGACGAGTGGGTCATCACCGGCGAGAAGTACTGGAACACGGGTCTGCACCATGCCTCCCACGACTACATCTTTGCCCGGACGTCGGGGAACCCCGGCGAGGGCAACGGCATCACGTGCTTCATTGTTCCGACCGACGCGCCCGGCTTCAAGATCGAGGAGTTCATGTGGACGTTCAACATGCCAACCGACCACGCCCACGTTCGCCTCACCGATGTGCGGGTGAACCATGCCGACATCTTGGGCGAGGAAGGTCGAGGTCTCCAGACCGCTCAGCTTTTTGTGCACGAGAACCGCATCCGCCAGGCCGCCTCTTCGTTGGGGGCGGGACTCCACTGCATCGATGTCGCCGTCGAGTGGGCACAGAACCGCACCACCTTTGGTAAACCACTGGCTCAGAACCAGGCCATCCAGTTCCCTATGGCCGAGCTGTACACCGAGGCTGAGATGCTCCGGGCGCTGATTTGGAAGACGGCATGGCAACTCGATGAGGGCATCGATCACATGGAGATCACCGACAAGGTGGCCATGTGCAACTACCGCGGCAACCGCTTCTGCTGCGACGCTGCCGATCAGGCCATGCAGACCTGCGGTGGCATCGGTTACGGCCGTGCCATGCCGTTCGAGCACATCTACCGCCACCATCGCCGGTACCGCATCACCGAAGGCTCCGAAGAGATCCAGATTCGCAAGGTCGCCGGCAAACTGTTCGGGTTCGCCGGCCGCGCCAAGGGCTGAGCCCGACCTACCGCCAACTCACTGATCGACGGTGACCTCGACCTCTCCAAGACCGTCGAATGCAGCCGTGACGGCGGCGCCTGGCGGGCATGGCACGAGACCCGTACACGTGCCAGTGATCACCCATGTGCCTGCGGGCACGGACCGCCCTCGACTGAGTTCGTGACGCAACGACCAGGCGAATGACCGGTAGGGGTCGCCCAAAACCGCCGCCCCGTTGCCCTGCGCCAGGACTTCGCCGCCACATCGGAGCGTCACGCCGATCGCCGCCAGGTCATCGGGCAGAGAACTTGCCGGTGAGCCTAAGACGACCGCTGCTGCTGCGGAGTTGTCGGCGATCTTGCTGAACCCGCTGCCACCCATCGGGGCGTCGAAGCGGGTGCCGACGAGTTCGATGGCTGGAGCAACCGCGTCGACAAGATCTCGGCCGACGATGCTCGCTGGGTCGGCATCGGCGGCAATGTCGGTGCCCACCCGGAGCGCGAACTCCGACTCGAGTAGCGGGTGATGATGGAACTGGTCGCCGGCGAAGCGGGTCCCGCTGGACAGCACGCGGTGTTTCGGGACGATGCCGGCAATCGGGCTGTCGATCGCGAGCGCCTTCTGCGCCAGCTCGCTGGTGCAGCCGACCTTGAGCGCGCCAACGGGCCAACCCCCCTGGCGATGGAGTTCGTCTTGGATCGCGTATGCCTCGTCCAACGATGCCGGGCGTAGGCCATCGGGTAGCTCGGGCACCGTGCGGCCCGTCTCTCGTAGTTCGAGCAACAACGCACCGGCGTGAACAGCATCAACCAAGATCACCGCCGCACTCTAGTAACACCCCACGTGGCCCGTGCCACGGAACAAGAACCTCTGCCAGCACCGAGCGATTGTCCCGTAGCCTGCCCCGATGCTCCCCGTGTCGGCTCAGATCAAGCGTTTGCCTCGTCTGGTGGTTGGCCTGTACGTGTTCGGCGCGGGCATTGCCCTCATTGTGCGCGGTGATTACGGCCTACCCGGCTGGGACGTCTTCCATCAGGGGTTGTCCGAGCAGACCCCGCTGTCGATCGGGGGCGCCATCATGGTTGTGGGCGCGGTGTTGCTGGTCGCCCTCATCCTGCTCGGCGAACCGATTGGCGTCGGCACGGTCGGGAACGTGTTGCTGATCGGGCTGAGCGTCGACTTCACTTTGTGGCTTATCGACGAGCCATCCAGTCGAGTGGTCCGAGCAATCCTCACGCTGGGCGGGCCGGTAGTCATTGCCATTGGGTCGGGGCTGTACCTCGGCGTTCGACTTGGACCTGGGCCCCGCGATGGCCTCATGACCGCTCTTGGTCGCCGCGGGGTGACGATCTGGAAGGCCCGGTTCGTGGTCGAAGCCGTCGCTCTCGTGGCGGGAGTCGCGCTGGGCGGCACGGTTGGCTGGGGAACCATTTGGTTCTTGGTCTCCATCGGCCCCATGGTGCAGTTCACACTCGCTCACCTTTCAATCCCGGTCGACGCCCGCGAGCCATCCCCGAAACCCACGCGCTGAGGGCCACTCGCACCACGGAACGATGTCGCGCCAGAGCGCAGCAACGCAGGAGCCTGGGCCCCTCGATCAGTTCCGATCGGCTGGCAGCACCGAGCCCTGTCACAATTGTTGGTATGCACAGGTGGACCAACTGGTCAAGCAAGCTTCACGCTCAGCCCGCGGCTATCCACCACGTACGTTCCGAAGACGACGCGGTCGCGCTTGCGGTGGCGGCTCGCGATGACGGCTCATCGATCCGCTGTGTGGGCACCGCCCACAGCCATGCTCCCCTGGTGCCGACCCCAGACACCATCGCCGACGTCTCGGCCTTAAGCGGAGTGATCAGCATGGATGCTGAGACGCGACGCGCGTGGGTCCGGGCGGGCACCCCCATTTCGGCCCTGGGCCGACCACTCCAAGATGGTGGCCTAGCGCTCGAAAACCAGGGCGACATTGACCGCCAGACCCTCGCGGGTGCAGTCGCCACCGGCACCCATGGCACCGGGGTCAGCCTGAGTAACCTGTCGTCCGCTGTGGTCGGGGCCCGCCTAGCGGTTTCCACCGGCGATCTTCTCACGTGTTCAGTCGACGATCAGCACGAGCTTTGGCAAGTCACTCGCCAGAACTTAGGTGCGATCGGGATCGTCACGGCGATCGAAATCCAACTCCGCGATGCCTACCGGCTCCGCCAACAAGGCTGGAACGAACCGCTCGACGACATGTTGTCGAGGCTGGACGAGATCGTGCATCACCACCGACACTTCGAGTTCTTCTGGTTTCCCACTGCCGACATGGTTGTGGCCAAGGCCACAGATGAAACCGATGACGATCCCGAATATCCCGTCGGCGAAGAGGGCTCACGATGTGCCTGGAACCACGAGGTGCTCTCGAACCATCGGGACTGGCCACACACTGAGATGGAGTACAGCATCCCGCTCGAGGCAGGCCCGCCCTGCCTTGCCGACCTCCGCGAGATGTTGCGGACAGACTTTCCCGAGATGGGCTGGCCCGTTGAGTACCGAACCCTTGCCGCGGATGATGTGTGGCTGTCGACCGCCTACCGGCGACGCTCGGCCACGATCTCGATCCACGCGGACGTGGAGACCAACGAAGTTCTGCTCTTCGAGGCCTGCGAGAAGATCTTCGTCCAACACGACGGGCGGCCGCACTGGGGCAAGGTGCACTATCGCCGAGGCGATGAGCTAGCAACTACGCACCCCCGCTGGGACGACTGGTGGCGGGTGCGAGATGCAACCGACCCCACAGGAACGTTCGTCAACGAACACCTTGACGAGCTACGAAACAGGAGTACCCATGACTGAGAGTCCACTGACTGGCAGGGTGGCCCTGATCACCGGAGCAACATCGGGCATCGGTGAGAACACGGCCCACATGTTCGCCGCTCGTGGTGCCACGGTGGTGGTCTCGGGCCGACAAGCAGACCGCGGCGCTGCAGTGGCCAGCGCCATCCAAGCCGGCGGCGGAGAAGCCATCTTCATCCAGGCCGACGTGGCCGAGACCGATCAGGTCCACCAACTCGTCTCGGACACCGTCGCCCGGTGCGGTGGCCTGGACTTCGCGTTCAACAACGCCGGGATCTTTGATCGGATGCACGAGCTGCACGAATACAGCGACGACGCGTGGGACGACATGATCGCTATCAACTTGTCGGGTGTCTTCCGTTGCATGAAGCACCAGATCACGGCGATGCTCGAACTCCCCGACCCCCCGCTGGGCGGACGATCGATTGTCAACAACGCATCGACCGTGGGTCATCGTGGCAGCGAGCGCGCCAGCCCCGCGTACGTCGCCGCCAAACACGGTGTGATCGGCCTTACCAAGCAGGCTGCAGTGCAGTATGTGACCCGAGGAATTCGCGTCAATGCCGTATCACCCGGGCCAACCCTCACCCCCGTCGCGCAGCCCCTGGTGGACGAAGGCCCCGATGCCGTCCAAGCGGCCCTCGCCAACCTCAACCCCCTGGCGACATTCGTGACCGCCGACGAAGTGGCCGAAGCAGTTCTGTTCTTGTGCTCGCCAGCCGCAGCCATGATCAATGGTCATGACATCCCCCTCGACGGCGGACAACTCGCCAAACTCTGACGAGCCACCCATCGGGCCTCGCCACCACCAAGACCAAGCCGAGTGAACCTTTCAAAGGTCTTGAGAGGCGCAGACCCCTGCTGATGCACCACAATGGGTGTGACCATGAGGGGGATGCAGTGACCGATCTTGCACCACGTTCAGAGGCCGACTGGCAGTCGCCGGCGCCACAGACGCCTATCACCGCGCACCGGTACACCTCGACGGACTATATGGCCCATGAGTGGGACCGGGTGTGGCCCAAGGCATGGCTATTCGCCGCGCTGGCCTGCGATCTCACCGAACCTGGCGAGTACGTCGTGTTCAACCTCGCACATGAATCGATCCTGGTCTCGGTCGACGACAACGGCGATATCGGGGCGTTCTACAACGTGTGCCAGCACCGCGGCGCCCGGGTGATGGTCAACGACCGCGGCTGGGTCAAGAACTTCGTGTGCCCATACCACGGCTGGACCTACGACAATGCCGGTGCGCTCACCGTCGTGCCCGACGAGGATCAGTTCTCCAGCGGTGTCCCTTGCGAAGAACGCTCGCTCAAGCCCGTCCGGTGCGAAGTGTGGGCTGGAACGGTCTGGATCTGTATGGACGACGAGGCTCCGTCGTTTGAAGATTTCATCGGGCCGCTCACCGATCTCATCGATCCGTACCGCACAGGCGAGATGACCCTGGTCACTGACCAGACCGTCAGCCTCGCCTGCAACTGGAAGGCAGTGTTCGACAACTTTGGCGAGTTGTATCACGTTGAGCACATCCACCCTCAACACGCCACCATCTTCGACTGCACCACGGCCGAAGTCGGCCTGTACAAGCACGGCCACACCGGCGTCTTCATCGATGGCTTCACCGTCAATACCCGGCTACCCATCCCCGAGATGCCAACGCCGCACATGGCAACCCAGATGAAGATGTTGGGGATAGACCCCGAGGACTACCGAGGCCGAGTGCTCGACGTCCGCAAGGACATGCAGGTCGCGCGCCGCAACGCCGGCCCGGCATTTGGGTACGACTACGACGGTCTGACCGACGATCAGTTGTCCGACATCGTGCAGTTCAACTTCTTCCCCAACACCATGATCACGATCCAACCCGACGACATGTTGATCATGCGGGCACGCCCCCACCCCACCGACCCGAACCAGTGCTACTGGGACAAGTTCACGTTCATGATGATGCCCGAGGGCGGCGACGAGAGCAGCGGCAGCCTGTCGTTTACCCCACGCAAGGATCCGCGAGATGATCCCGAAGAGCGGCCTCACCACGATGACTTCACCCAGGAAGAGATCATCTCCGGCGAAAAGACGATGACCATCACGATCGATCAAGACGTCCACCTCATCCGCGACGTCCAGGCGGGCATGCGGTCCCGGGGGTTCGACACCGCGCTGCTGAGCGACGAAGAGATCCGCGTGACGCACTATCACCAATGGCTGGATCACTACATGGGCGAAGTCGGCCAGGACTGAACTGCTGGGATAGGAGCTAGAGGGGCCGAAACACCCCATGCCGACGACGACTGCGATGTCGCTGCCGGTAATCGCAGCGAAGCTGTGGACCTCGCCGACTGGACTCAGATCAGTGTCGACCGCCGAACAACGGATTGCGGGCGGCGGCCAAGACCTGCCTGCGCTTAGAACCTCCAACCCCTCGAACCACGGAAGGCCGTTCTCACACGCCATCTCGGGGTCGGCCGAGCTGTCAGCGATATCAAGGGTCAAGAGGCCCGCTGGGCCGATTGGCGTCGTCGTTGCTGAAGGCCGCACCGCCGCCGGTGAGACCGTGTTCCATTAGCAAGTCCCTTGGCAAACAAGGATTCATGCACTGCGCAACAATCGGACTTCCCTCCGACCATCCCACTGGATCGGGACTATTGACATGTCCTGGGCCATCCTTGGTTCATGTATTCGTTGCGACGCCCACGCGAAGCTGAACTTGCGGCTCTTGTGACTGACCAAGAACGGCGCTCCGTGTCCTATGGCGAGATTGGACGAACCCGAGAGGTACTGCCTGAGGGCTACCGCCACCATATGTGGACACGCGAAGCGGGATCAGGCCAAGCAGCGTTCGCGGCAGCTCGATCCGCCGTACGCCAATGGGCCGGACAGGTGAGCTTCGAGATCATTGCGTTCTCTCGCCCAGCCTCAATCTTGACCCGCCTCGGCGGACCCGTCGCCCGTTCGGTCCAACAACGCACAACCCGTGGATACCTTGACGGACTAGTCGATTTCAGAGCATCAGAACTCGATCAATGACAAGACCCGGTAGGTCCCTTCGCTCGCGTCAGCCCGAGGCGATCAGTCCAACGGCGACGAGCGCAATGCCGAGTCCCGCCATCTGGACGAGACGCAGGCGCTCGCGGAACACCAACCAGGCCCAGAACACGGTGACCGCAGGAAACAGGGAGGTCACCACCGCAGCGACAGAGGTCGACCCGAGACGTGTGGCGAACAAGAAACATGTGTTGCCGGCTGTGATCAGGGCAGCGATGCCAACGAGTGGAAGTGCGATATGGCGGTCGATGCGCAACGCAGTTCCCGTCGCTACCAGGGTGAGGGCCAAGACGACGGAGCCCGACGCCCGCGCCGTCACGATCGGCCACAGTCCGCTCTCCTCGGACGTCCGTGCCAGGCAGAGAAAGAAGCCGCCAATGCCAACAGCACCCCCCAGCCCGTACAACATGCTGGCGCCGACGCTTCCCTGCTGGTCGGACGAGTTGATGCTCACGAGGGCGATAGCGACGAGCCCCAGCGCCACGCCGCTCGCGGCGCGGCCCGACAAGTTGTCGTCGCCCGCGATCGACCCGACGATGACCGGCAGGGCCGCTGCTCCCACGCCGGCGATTGGCGCGGCGATGCTGACCCGTGAGCGGGCGTAGCCGGCGTAGAGCGCCACCAACCCGAACGAGACGCTCGCACCGCCGACGACACCCCAAGCCACGTCAGCGCCATTGATCTCGCCACCGACGATGAGCGCGACAGCGCCGGCGAGCACGAACCCGATCAGGTTCGAGCCGGCCGTGACGACGGTCGAGTCCGCCCGGCGGCTGGTGTGGCCGCCAAGGAAGTCCGACGTGCCCACCGCCAATGCAGCCAGCAGGCCGAGCACAACCGTCATATCAGTAGCCTAGTGAGGCCGCCGCTAGGAAGCCGATCGTGGGATCAACACCAACTGGACCACGCGACGTTTCTCGAGGAACTCCCGCTGGACAGTACCGATCTGTTCGAGCGTAAAGGTCTTGGCAACGAGGGGCCGGATCTCATTCCGCTCTATATCGGAGACCAGGTCAGCGAAGACCCATACCGTCCGCCTGGGCTGAGCACCTAGATCACGCCCGGAAATCCTGGTCCAGCAATATTGTCAATGGCCACATCCACAGACTCCGCGCCGTTTCGCCAGCTGCACCGCAGCAGATCCGACGCCGCCTGACGCGCCGGTGACAAGGACATGGTCGGCTGCCCCCACCTCGGATCGATCCACCATGTTCTCGGCTAAAAGGCTTCGAGAGGCGAACCAAACGTCCCACCGGCAGCGATACTGACGCCATGAGTGATCCGTGGGACGAGACTGACGACGGCGATGTCTCACCGATCTGCGCTACCTGCGGCGTAAGCGCACTGCAACCGGAGGCGCCCGGTGAGCCCTCGATGTGCGAGAACCCCAATTGTTCAACATTCGGCGAGCCGATGAGCCAATAACCAACGACGCTCCCACCGGCTCGGCGGACGAGCACCCAAACGCCACCACCGACAAACAAACGCCAACCCGCTGAGTACCGCATGATTGACCCCCTCAGCGTGACAGCCAAAATTCCCGCGCAAGCTTCAGCACACCCTTGGGTGCCCCCGAACGTCAGTGAGGATGCTTGTGGGTGGTGTCCCGCTCTTTCGGTTTGACTCTCAGAACGCCTGACTCCGTACCCACAAACAAACCCACACCGCCCCAGCCCTCGGACGTCAACTGGGTGTGGCCGAGTTCACCGCCAACGCGCGGGGTTACCGCGCACTCACGGCTCGGCTCAGTTCGTTCGCCGAGATCGACGGGGTCGGTGTCGAGGCGACAGGCGCTTGAGGTGCTGTGCTTGCCCGGGACACCTCGCCTCTGAACAGGTTCGTGTGATCGAAGTTCAGCGCCCGAACGGCCCGCCCCGGAGGGGCACGAGTGGGGGATAGGCGCCAGGACTTCAGCGGGAGAATTGCTCCCTACCCGCTGAAGTCCTAAGACAGATGGCCGGTGAGGACGGTCACGGCCGGCGTGTGCCGAGCCTGACCAGTAGGTCAACGAGGCGCCTCAGCATCGCGCTGCCCGTCCATTCGAGCTTGTCGCTGGCGAGCGATGCGTCCGGATAGCGGCGGGAGAGTTCTTCGAAGACGATACGTGCCTCGAGTCGAGCGAGCGGGCCGCCGAGGCAGAAGTGGGGACCGAACCCGAACGCGAGTTGTTTGGCGAGATCGGGACGCCGCAGATCAAGCCTGTCTGGCTCGGGGAAGACTTCCGGGTCACGGTTCGCGGCTGCAAGGACGGCGAGCACCGTTGTCCCCTCCCTGACGTGGGTGTCGCCGAACTTGGTGTCGACAACCGCGAGGCGGCTGATGAACTGGGAGGGCGACACGAGCCGCAGTAGCTCCTCGACAGCGTTCGGAGCGAGCGTCGGCTCACGGCCGAGCGCGCGCCACTGGTCCGGCGCTCCCAACAGCTCAACGAGGCCGGCCGAAATCAGTGTGGTGGTCGTCTCGTGGCCGGCGAAAAGGATCTGGACGAACAGCGCGGCCAGCTCGTCATGGGTGAGGTCGGCGCCCAGCATGAGTGAGACGAGGTCGGTGCCCGTCCGCTCCCGGCTCCGCTCGATCAGCAGGTCGACGTAGCCGCGGAACTCTTCGAGGGAACCCTGCGCTGCGAGGAATGGCTCGCCGACGGTGGCACCGGTCGAGGCACCGAGCGCGATCGACCAACGGTGAATCATCTCGGCGTCCTCGTGCGGCACACCGAGTAGGTCAGCAACAACAAGAAGGGGCAGCCGGAACGCGACCTTCTCGATGAAGTCGATGGGCTCATCGGTGGAGAGCGGCGCCAACAGGCGATCGAGAAGTTCCCGGATCGGCTGCTCCATCGCGGCGATCCGGCCCGGGGTGAACGCGCGGTGAGCCGCTGAGCGGAGACGGATGTGCTGGGCCCCGTCGGCCCGGCTTGGGAAGTTCGCGCAGAATGCCGTGACGTCATCGAACGCGACGAGCTCGTTGTCGGCCATCTGGGTGCGGGCCTCGTCGATGCGTGGGCCCGCAACGAGCGCGAGGTTGCTGAACCGCTCGGCGTCGCGGACGACGAGTTTCACGTCCTCGTAGTGGGTCACGAGGATCACCTGCCCCTGCCCCTGCCCCTGCACGTGAGCGCGTCCGCGCTCGCGCAGCTCGCGGTACAGCGCAAAGGGTTCAAGCAGCGCGTCCGGTCGTCCTGCGAGAAGTGCGTCGAGTCGCTCGTCGAGCGGCTCGCCAGCGAGGATGGCTGTCACGCAAGGACCTTACGGCAAAAGCCTACGAAGGACAGGTCTGGGGTCGACGGGGCCGCGCTAAGGGCGCTCGTCGCCATGGCCCCCGGCGATGGGCTCGAATTCTGTTCGACGGCTGGGTGAGACAGCCCGCCGTCAGGCCTTGCTGGCCTTGAGCCGATCTCTGGCTGCAACCGATTCTGAGACCGGCACCACCGACGAGGCCTTCGCGAAGCCGAAATCAGGCATGTTCGTGTAGATCGCTTCGAACTCGCCCGCCCTCACCAAGAAGGTCTCGTGCCATATCCCAGTGCGCCCAGACTTCGCGACGCGCTTGAAGTACTTCCGCCAGGCATCGAGGTGCGGATCCTCCGTGTCCTTGGCGAACGCCTCGAGGTGATTGAATGATCTCCAGTACTGAACCCAGGAACCGACGCCCAGCTGCTCGTAACCGAAGAGACCTTTCTCCGGGTTCTTCGAGAGGTAGTCGAGCATGTGTTTCATGCCCTTGTTGCCGCCAAGATCGCGAAGACCGCGAAGACCGCGAAGACCGCGAAGACCGCGAATGAGTCGGAGCGGATTCAGCTTGGTGAGGGGGACCCGGTTGTCCCGGGAAGAGCCAGCGCACGGCCAGCACCTCCATGCCTCATTGGCTATACCACTTCTGAGCACCGTCAACGGAAATCAGGTAGTGGGTCGGGACATTACTGAAGGGAGCCCACGACTCGATGTTGTCGGTGTCATGAGACAGCCAGGAGCCGCCGACGGGCGACGCAGTGCTAGCCGTCTCGCTTACAAGCTCTCGCGCCGCGTTGATGCCGATATCGAGGGTGTCCGCGAGTTCCACATAGTGCGGCGCTCGGCCTGTGGCCACGAAGTGCTGCAGGATCGCCGTGTAGGCCCTCTGAATACTCCCAAGATCGCTCATGCTGAATCATCTCACGAAGAGCAACCGCAAACATTTTTGTGCCCTCGACCCCACCGGGCGGCAAACGGGGGAAGCTCAGTCCAAGTACCCGACGGATGAGAAACGAGCGACCTGCCCGTACTCGCTAACCGTTGGCGGTCGTTGGGTCGATGATCTTTCTCACCTCGGTGACGACGGTGGCGGGGAAGCCACTGCGCTCGGCATGCTCGTCGATGAGTTCGGGGCTGTCGGCAACGTAGATACAGAACGTCTTGTCACCTGTGACGTAGCTGTGTTCCCACTGAATGTGCTTGCCTTCGGACTGCATGGCACTAAGAACGCCGTTGGACTGATTGGCCGCGCCCTTGAGTTCCTCTCGCTCGGCGGAGCCGATGTCTGGAATCGCCCGTTCGATCACGTAGCGGTGCATGAGTACCTGTTTCGTTGTGAGAAGGCCAACGCTACAACAGGTGGACCCATCGGTCGCTCGTATCCCAAATGTGCCTGATTGGAGAATGGGGGCGGAGGCTGCGGCGTTTCGGCCCCCCTCTATCTCCTATCCCAGGACTGGACTGCTCGGGTGGAAGGCCGGTCGCCTGAGTCACGAGAATCGGGCGGTCTCGATCCGTTCCATGCTCTCGATTTTGTGGTGCCGCTCGTCGAGGCCGATCCGTTTGAGTAGGTCACCAACGGATCCATATTCGCCGTAGTCGTCTGCGAAGATCGTTACCCAAGACTCAGTGTCGAGCTCGGGATGATCGCGTGCGAACCCCATGTATTCGTGTTCGGCGTGATCCTCGAACTGTGCGTTCAAGGCATAGCTCCAACGAGGCTTAACCACATACAGGGCCCATGACAGGTGGTAGTAACCCCACGCCAGCACCTGCGGGATGATGCGGTGGCGGAACCGAGACAACTGATCGCCGCGGGCATGGATGAGTTCCTCCAGGATCAGCAGATGCCAGAACTCGTTGTCTTGCTGGGCCCGCGCTTCTTGGACCCGTTCCTGGATCGTTCGCGCGAACTCGGGAGTCCTGTGGGTATGGGTGATCGCGACGTAGGAGATCTGCTCCCAAGCCTGGTAGGGCACCCTCGCCACCACCTCCAAGATATGGGATTTCGCAAGCGTCGCCCCCCGGCCGTATAGGAGATCCATGATGGCGAACAGGACGCGGGCGCCGAGGCCGGAGCGCATCCGGTCCTGCGCCAGGGTCTCGGCTTGGGCCGCACGCAAGCGGTCCGGGTCGGTCACACGCTCGGGGCCAGCAATGACAGTTGCGGATGTCATGAATTCACCATATTGCTGCCACGTTCGGTGCCGGGCGTGGCAGTCGACACACCCAGGTGGGGTCACCGAAGCTCGACCCAGATGCCAGAGTGCTGGATCAGGAGGCCAGGAGGGCGTCCAGACGCTCGGAGATGCTGTCCTCGCCCATCGCACCGAACCTTGTCTCGGCATTGCCTTGTGCGTCGATGAATACAAACGACGGCTGGCTGTTCACGCCGAAGGTGCTCCATATCTCGCCGGACTCGTCATACACGTGATCGAAGGCCGCGACATCCTGTTCTGCAATGAACTCGCGAACATCGTCGAGGTTGGCTCGTCCGGCGACGCCGACGATGTCGACCTCGCCACCATAGGTTTGCTGAACCGCTGCGACCGCAGGGGCTTCTCGGACACAAGTCGGTCACCAGGGCGCCCAGAACCACAGCATCGTCGGGCTGCCAAGCAGGTCGTTGAAATCGATTTGGCCGCCGCTCGCCGTCGGGAGGATCAGCACCTGCTGGTCACCGGAGCCATCGTCGCCGCCAACGCTGTCGGGAGTCGAAGCCCGCGCTGTCGAGGTCGACTCGCTCTCCGCCCCACCACACGCACTGAACGCCAGAGCACCGAGAACGAGTGCCAGCGCCACCACCCATCGAGACCGAACCGCCATGAAGGCGAGGGTACCGCCAAGACCCTGCCCTGGCCACGTGTTCAAGCCGAGGTGAATCAGTCCGAACTCGGCCCTCAGCCCGCAGTCGCCCCATCGCGCGCCGGTGCCAGGCACGAGCGCGCGATAACCCCACGCGCACACGTGGGGGCCCTCATCGCGCGGCGGTGCCAGGCACCGGCGCGCGATGGGGCGACTGCGGGCTGAGGGCCACGAATCCTTGCGCGATACTCGTGCGGGCCCGCGACCACCGAGCCTCAACCTCAGGCACGACCACCGAGCAGTCACTCGTGCACACCACTACATAGAGTGTCCGACATGACGACCCGCATCGGCATCAACGGTTTCGGACGCATGGGCCGCCTCGTTGTTCGGGCACTCGCGCATCATGAAGGCCTCGAGCTCGTGCATGTCAACGAGCTGCACGGGACCATCGAGACGGCTGCGCACCTGATGCAGTTCGACTCGGTCCACGGGAAGTGGAGGCGCGACGCTTCCACCGACGGGAAAATCCTCGCCCTGGGCCCCTTCGAGACGACGTTCTCCACCGCCCCAACTCCCCGCGATATACCTTGGGACGACTTCGGTGTCGACATTGTCCTGGAGTGCACCGGCGCCTTCCGGACCATGGCCGGGCTGTCGGGCTACTTCGCACGCGGCGTGCAAAAGGTCGTGGTTGCAGCGCCCGTTGACGACGCGGCTGCGCTCAACATCGTCATGGGCTGCAACGACCACCTCTACAACCCCGAGACCCATGACGTGATCACCGCTGCCTCGTGCACCACAAATTGCATTGCGCCCGTGGTGAAGGTCCTGCACGAGCAGGTCGGGATCGAGCGGGGTGTGGTGACCACCATCCATGACGTCACCAACACCCAGGTTGTCGTCGACGCCCCGCACAAGGATCTCCGTCGTGCCAGGTCGGCCCTGAACTCATTGATCCCGACCTCCACGGGATCGGCGACTGCGATCACGATGATCTACCCCGAACTCACCGGCAAGCTCGATGGGCTCGCCGTGCGGGTACCGGTGCTCAATGCGTCGCTTGCGGACTGCGTCTTCACGCTCAACAAACCAGTGACGACCGAGCAGATCAACTCCTTGTTCGAAACCGCAGCGCGGGGAGAGCTCGATGGCATCTTGGGGTACGAGACCCGGCCGCTCGTCTCAGCCGACTTCACCAACGACACCCGCTCGGGTGTCGTCGACGCCCCGTCCACCATGGTGATCGATGGAACCATGGTCAAAGTCCTCGTTTGGTACGACAACGAGTACGGCTATGTCCATCGGATGGCCGAACTCGTGGCGAAGGTGGCACGACAGCTGCCAGACCGGTGAATGTCCGCAATTACGCCCTCGTAACGGGCGCGTACTGGGCATTCACGATCACCGATGGCGCGCTACGAATGCTGGTTCTGCTGCATTTCCATGAGCTGGGCTACAGCCCCGTGGCTCTGGCGCTGTTGTTCCTGCTCTATGAGCTGATGGGTGTCGTCACCAACCTGGTCGGCGGGTGGGTGGCGCCGAGGTGGGGTCTCAACCGCACTCTGGCCACCGGATTGGCGGTCCAGATCATCGCCCTGTCGGTCTTGTCGTTGCAGGATCCTGCATGGGCCGAGGTCGGATCGGTCATCTTTGTCATGGGTGCTCAAGCGTTGTCGGGCATCGCGAAGGACCTCACGAAGATGAGTTCCAAGAGTGCCATCAAGTTCGTTGTCGGGGGTGCAACCGAAACCGAGCAGCAATCCGCGCTGTTCAAATGGGTCGCCATCCTGACCGGCTCAAAGAACGCGCTCAAGGGTGTCGGCTTCTTCATCGGCGGCGCGCTGCTCTCGTGGCTGGGCTTCTCCGAGGCCCTACTGGCCATGGCGGGAGTCCTGGTGGTCGTCCTGATCGGCGTCCTCGCACTGTTGGACCGAGACATCGGCCGCGCCGTAGAGCCCGAGCCCTTCGGTTCCATCTTGTCCAAGTCGACCGCCGTCAATCGACTGTCCGCGGCCCGATTCTTCTTGTTCGGGGCTCGTGACGTCTGGTTTGTGGTGGCACTTCCGATCTACCTCGATGAAGCACTGGGTTGGTCGTTCGAGGCCATCGGTGGCTTCTTGGCGGCATGGGTCATCGGGTATGGCATCGTGCAGGCCGCTGCACCGCGGGTCCTCGGCCGACAAGGCGCCCACGACGTCCGGTCTGCGCGCTGGCTCGCGATGATCTTGGGGCTGATCACCTTGGCCATCGCCGGGCTTCTCAGCCTCGACATCGCCGAGGACTTCGCCGTGATTGGCGGGCTCGTGTTATTCGGGGTGGTGTTTGCCCTCAACTCATCCATGCACTCGTATCTGATCCTGGCCTACAGCACGACCGAGAAGGTCGTCACCGACGTGGGTTTCTACTATTCCGCAAACGCTGCCGGCAGATTGGCCGGAACGTTGGCATCGGGGCTCGTCTATCTGGCGGGGGGTCTGACCGCCGCCATGTGGACCTCTGCTGGATCGATCGGGGTGACCTGGTTGTGGTCACGGCTGCTGCCACCCATCACGGAGTCGTCGGCGGCAACGTAGCGGTCTGACAGGATGTGCCCATGACCCGATCGATCGATACAGGAACCGTCCACATCACCGCCGAGGTCGACGACAGCGGTGTCGGCGTTATCACCATGGATCGGCCAGAGCGCCGCAATGCCCTCACGGGCGCGATGTTCTCGGGTATTGGCATAGCGTTGGCGGACTTCGAGACCGCCACCGACGTTCGCTGCGTGGTCTTGACCGGCGCCGGCGGTGCATTCTCTGCCGGCGGTGACGTAAAGGCGTTCGCTGAAGGTGGGGGTGCGAGCGCCGGACTCGGAACTTTCGACGAGGGAGTTCACGCGCAACGACTCAACCACAAAGCGACGTCGGGAGTGCTGTTCAACATGCCCAAGCCGACGCTCGCTGCCATCGGCGGTGCAGCCGCTGGGGCCGGCCTTTCCATGGCCTTGGCCTGCGACCTCAGAATCGCGTCGGACAACGCCGTGATGACCACAGCCTTCGCCCGCGTTGGACTGGCGGGGGACTACGGCGGCACGTGGTTCCTGACGCAGCTGGTCGGCCCGTCCAAGGCCAAGGAGCTCTATTTCATGCCCGAACGCATGGACATGGCCACCGCGCTCCAGCTCGGCATTATCAACACTGCAATGCCCGCGGACGATTTCGACGAATCGTGGCGCGGCACAGCGGCTCGCCTGGCCGCCGGACCGCCAATCGCATACCGATACATGAAAGAGAACATCAACCGGTCCGTTACCGGAGATCTCGCAACAACGCTCGAACTCGAGGCAACCCATCACCGCCACACAGGCACAACCGAAGATCACATGGAAGCGTCGCGGGCATTCGTCGACAAGCGAGAGCCAGAGTTCAAAGGACGCTGACCACCGCTCGCTATAGCGGGCTGGCGAATACGGATTCGAACTCCCACTCCGACAACGCTCCAGATACCAACGCTGCCTCCGTCTGGCCCTGGGCATTCAGCGCAAGGTCGGTCCGCCCGGTGTGGCGGCCCACACGGGACCAATCCGTCTCGCCGTGTCGAACCAGGACCAACCGCGTTGTTACCATCCACGCACCAGCGCGCACCAGCGCGCGACAGCGGGCCCATGCCTGGAGTGTGGACCGCCGATGCCCCGCGAAGCGATGCGCCTTCGGCCGCTGCCAGGCCCAAACCCGCCCATCGAGAGGGCATAGTCTCGGGGCATGAGCCTCGATGCCACTCCCCTCTCGAAGTCCTACCAGAGCGTCAACGGAAAGCGGATGGCCTATCACGAGCGGGGTGAGGGGAACGCCATCGTGTTCCTCCACGGCAACCCCACATCGTCGTATCTGTGGCGCAACATCATCCCCCATCTCGCCGACCATGGGCGGTGCATCGCACCAGACCTCATTGGCCAGGGCGACTCCGACAAACTCGACGACACCGGTCCAGACGCCTATCGATTTGTTCACCATCGCGACTACCTCGATGCGCTGTTGGACCAACTCGACTTGGGCGACGATGTGACCTTCGTTGTCCACGACTGGGGCTCGGCCCTCGGTTTCGATTGGGCGAACCGGCATCGCGATCGCGTTGGCGGGATCGCCTACATGGAGGCCATCGTGCGGCCAATGTCGTGGGCCGACTGGCCCGACGCCGCCACGGGCATCTTCGAGGGCTTTCGATCCGAGGCCGGCGAGGCCATGGTCATCGACAAGAACCTCTTCGTCGAAGCCGTGCTCCCCGGCTCGATAATTCGTGACCTCAGCCAAGCCGAACATGACGAATACCGCCGACCGTTTACCGACCCTCAACACCGTCGCCCCACGCTCACCTGGCCTCGCGAGATCCCCCTAGAGGGTGAGCCCCGCGACGTCGTGGAGATCGTGCGGTCCTACGGCGAGTGGCTCAGCACATCCGATGTGGCGAAACTGTTCATCAACGCCGAGCCCGGAGCAATCCTGACCGGCCCCCAGCGTGACTATTGCCGGACCTGGCCCAACCAGACCGAGGTAACCGTGGCCGGCAACCACTTCATCCAAGAGGACAGCCCCGACGAGATCAGTCAGGCCATTGCCGCTTGGCTACAAAGCCGCTGAGCACGCAGCCGCTGATCACGACACCGCCGATCACGACACCTGCCCAGATGAGGTCCGGCCCTTGGCAGGGAAGCTGGAGCCGACGCGTCGGGTTTCTCATGCATGAACACTCGAGACCTTCTCCGCCGAGCCGGCCCACCGACCCTAAGCCTTGCCGCTGCTGGGGTGTGGCTGGCCTTGGCATTGGCCAACCCCAGCCTCACGTATCACTTCGCGCCCCCGGTTGTGGCCGCCGCCTGGCCGATCGCGCGTCGGACCACTGCTGGAGAAGTACCGCTGCGGAGCGCGCTGATGGTCACGGGAGCCGCACTGGGCATCATCGTCGCCACCCTCCTGGCCCTGGGCTTGAGCGACGCACTCGAAGGGCCGACGTTCTGGTCTGACGGTGGCGCGGCATGGGAAGCACTTACGTTCGCCACGGTGGCCGCGCTGTGGGGGCTGCGGGTATCAACACGCAGCCGAGCGGGGTTGCTGTTGGGCTGAACGCACCAAGCGCTCAACTGGCCGGATAGACACCGGCATCGGGGAAGAACGCCGCCCACGCAAACCAGAACTCGTTGCGGTGCGTGACCGTCCCAAGCTGGCGACCAGCAAGCGGGCCATCGACGCTCAAGCCAAGAACCGTCCAGGTGGACCCGGTCTCGGCATCGACGAACAAGTCATCATCGACGGAGCTGAAGGTGAGGCGCTGACCGTCGACGACCGGATCGAAAGCCACTGCGGTTCCGATTGTGGCACTGGTCGCGATGTTGGCCTGGTCCAAGGCATCTGCTGTGTCACTGCCCCAGAGCACCGCAACCGGCACACCAGAGAGCTCGTCGTTTATGGCGGGCTCCTCGCTGAGTACGGAGAAGGGGTACGCCTTGTCGACGCCACCGGCGCTGATTCCGACAACGCGTGACAGCGCCGGGAATCGATCGTCTGGCACGCCATCAAACAAGAACGGCGTTACCGAAGAGCTGTAGCCCACATACCCATTTGCGCCGTAGTTGATCCCAAACCCTGTGTCGAGCGAGAGCGAAAGGGCATCCGGGAAGCTCTCCAGCACATCGCCATAGGAAGCGATCGACGTGGACATGAGCTCCAGCCGTGTACCTGCCAGTTCGCCGACGATGCCCTCGCCGGTGATCTGTTGCCACAGCGAGTTCGTGACGTTGTCCCACATGACCATGTCGCTGTTTCGCAGGAGCCCTGAGACACCCAGCCGGATCACTTGCCCATCCACCCGGCGATCGAAGGCGAGGGCCGTGTTGCACAGAGGGCAGAACGTCACCGCCACGGGCACGTCGCCAAAGCGGTCGTTCACAATCTCGTGCCTGGACAATATCGACAGCGGATAGAAGCGGGTTTCGCCATCAACACGAACCACCGCGCCCGGCTCGCGCTCGCCCAGCCATCCGGCTTCGGCGATGGGTTCGAATTTCGGGAGGTCGAGAGGTGGAATCGCGTCGCGCGGGTCGACTCGTGGTACCCCAAGGATGAGCTGCGAAACGTCAATAGTCTGACGCGTCCAGTCCGTCACCCACGGCGCCGTGGCTTGCGAGACGTTCGCAGCAAGCGGCGCCCGCGGGTCAGCGTCAACGATCTGAACACCCTCGGAGGAACTGATGGCGCCTCCGCTGAGATCAAACGGAGCGTCAGTCTCGGTCGGCGAAAACTGATCGCCGGCGGGCGACGGTGGGTCGGCGCCTTGTGTCGCCTCCGCGCCCTCCGCTCCCGCTGTCGGGTCGGGCTCTTGTGCCGGTTCCCCGGCGTCGGGCGCGTCGACGCTGGCCGCCGGTGCTTCCTGGCCATCGTCGTTGCTGGCACCACACGCCGCGGCGATGAGCATCAGGGCCAATACCGTCGAGGCGCTTCGGAGCGGCCTCATGGCGACTCCTCGATGCTCACTCCCCGCCAAAAGGCCACGCGGCCACCGACGAGCTTGCGGGCGAGCGGCCACGGCCGCTGTTATACGAACGCTGCGTTCTGGGCGACATCGGCGTCTCCCGAGACGTGCCAGTACGTCGCCTTGCCCTTCCAAAAGCAGCGGCTGGAGGTCGGACTGGCCTCCAGTGCATCCATGTCCGCTGATTCGTCCGGGAAGTAGACCATCCCCTCAACTCGCCGGACGTCGTGGCTCTCGGCAAGCACTCGTCCGTCAAAGATTGCTCTGACCATGCACTCGAAACCCGTCGCGGCTGCAGAAACTTCCCAACTCATCTTCGCCCTGCAGCCTATTCGGCACCGCCATCAGCCCGGTATCCAACGCTGATGTGCCTACAACAGCGCGTCTCGAGTGCATGCCCCTGTCGAGTCGGACCAAGCAAGGTACGCTTCCAACCAAATCCATCCCCAAGCACCAACAAATGAGGTAGCCATGGCTGTTGCAGTCGGCGACGCAATTCCAAATATCGAAGTACGAGTCCTCGGCGACGACGGCATGCCAACCCCCGTCCAGAGCGGCGACGTTCTGGGCAGCGGCAAAGTGGTCCTGTTCGCAGTTCCAGGTGCCTTCACTCCCGGCTGCTCGCAAGTCCACCTCCCCGGTTTCATCCAGGGTGCCGCCGACCTCGCCGGCAAGGGTGTCGACACGGTTGCATGCATTTCGGTCAATGACGCATGGGTCATGGGTGCATGGGGCGAAGCCCACGGCGCCGGTGACATGGTGATGTTGGGCGACGGCAACGGCGACTTCACCGCGGCCATGGGCCTGACCATGGACGGATCGGGCTTCGGCCTCGGAAGCCGCTCGCAGCGCTATGCCGCCGTCATCGAAAACGGCACCATCACTCACCTCGCCGTCGAAGAAGGCGGCGCCATCGAAGTGTCTGCCTGCTCGGCGATCCTCGAGGCCGTCTGAGTCAGCTCCAAATTGCTGCATCTGCAGCAATCAAGCACACGTTGCGGCCGCACCCGAGGGTGCGGCCGTTTCGCGCTCTGGAGGCGGACCGCAGCAACGATCGATGTCGCGCCGACTGGTCGCGTGCCCCGCCTCACCACGGCCAGTGACCCAACCATCGCGCGGTGGTGCCAGGCACCGGAGCGCGATGGGCAGACGGTAGTTGGCCCCGGAGGCATGGGAATGCTGTTGGGCATGGCCACTGGCCCGTGTGCGCACATGGTGACCGTTCCGCTCTACGCGTGGAGATTGTCGCGCCACCCACGCTGCGTGCCGGCCGTGTTCGCATGGCGGTCCTGGCGAGGCGGGAGGAAATGACCTACGGGGTGAGCGTGATTCGGAGGCCGACAGTGGCAACCGCGGGCTGGGGCTTGAGTTTGGCCATCAGCTTCATGGGGGCGGTCATCAGCTTGCCCATGATGCCGTACCGAGCCCTGACCTTCTTTTCAATGACAGCCGCCTCGGGGCCCTCGACGATCTGGGCGTTACCGTCGAAAGTCACCGCGCCGTCGGCAACGACCCCCTTCATGTTGCACACCTGGAGCTGGATCGCTGGGTTATTGCGGATGCGCTTGACCTTGTAGCTGCCATCTGCGGTCATCATGACGTAGGTGCCGCCAGACCCTTGGAGCCAAATCGGCAGCGACACGGCCGACCCGTCCTTCTTGAAGCTGGTCAGTGAAACGTATTTCGCATTGTCGAGCGCTGCGGTATCCATAAATCCTCCTGAAACCTGTGAAGACCAGTCTGGCCGCAAAGCGACCTCGGCGCAGCGTGACGACCCAGCACCGCCCACCCACAGCAAACAGCATCTGGACAAGACACCGGCTGGAGAGCCGGGCTCCCAGCAAAGACATTGGCCACACAATCCGAGTTGGATGCCGGCCACGAAGGTGGACAACAGCGACACACGAGGCAACAACACGGGTTCGCAACATCGGCCATGTGGGCGGACAACCAACAATGACAACGGCGAGCCCATCGACCACACTTCGACCATGGCCGAGGGTGTGCGTTGCATGATCATGCGGGGTGGTTCATCGAAAGGGGCATACTTCGTGGCCTCGGACCTCCCGGATGACCCGGCCGACCGGGACCGCATGCTGTTGGCCATCATGGGTTCGCCTGACGCTCGACAAATCGATGGCATCGGCGGAGCGCACCCGCTCACGTCGAAGGTCGCGATCGTGGCTCCGGCAGCTTCACAGGATTGCGATGTCGACTACCTCTTCCTCCAGGTCGGTGTCGACCAGGCCATGGTCGGCGATCGCCAGAACTGCGGCAACCTGCTGGCCGGAGTCGGACCATTCGCGCTCGAGCGCGGGCTGATCGACCCAGTCGAGGGCCAAGTTCGGGTCCGGGTACGCATGCTGAACACAGCCTCCATAGCGGTCGCCACGTTCGCTGCTCACGCGGGACTTCCCATGTATGCAGGAACGACAGCGATCTCCGGCGTACCAGGAACCGCCGCTCCGATCTCGCTCGATTTCGAGGACATCGCGGGCTCCAGCACCGGGGCCCTCCTCCCAACGGGTGAACTGATCGACACCATCGCGGGCATCGACGCCACGCTGGTCGACAACGGGATGCCTGTTGTCGTCCTCCGAGCCGACGATCTCGGCGTGACCGGGTACGAGACGTGCGCGGGCTTGGAGGCCAACGCCGGCCTCAGGAGTCGGCTCGAAGAGATCCGGATCGAAGCAGGTAGACGAATGAACCTCGGCGATGTCACCGACACGACGGTGCCCAAGCTCACTCTGGTCGCACCTCCACGACACGGCGGGTCGCTGTCCACGCGCACGTTCATTCCGCATCGCTGCCACGATGCCATCGGCGTCCTCGGAGCAATCTCGGTGGCAACCGCAGCGCTGCTCCCGGGCACACCCGCCAACCAGATGCTGGCACACGGCACCGCCGCCACTGTCGGGCTCGAGCACCCAACAGGCACGTTCGAGGCTGTCGTCGAAGTGCGTGAGAAGAATGGTGCGCCGATCATCGAACGGGCCGGCATCGTCCGAACAGCGCGCAAGCTCATGGACGGCGTGGTCTTCCCACGGTCCGACTGAGGCACCCATGACCACCCCCAATCCGCCCCACACCGCGCCCCCCACGCCAACCGTGGCCGGGCCCAACGCGCAGGCATCGCGACCGACCCGGCTGACGACGCCCCCACTCGCTTGCGACGCCCACTGTCATGTCTTTGGGCCGGCAGCACAGTTCCCCCTCTCCCCTACCCGCACCTACACGCCGCCCGACTCGGGCATTGATGACTTCCTACAACTCCAGCAGACCCTCGGCCTCTCCCGAGCGGTCTTTGTTCAGGCCAGCTGCCACGGGACAGACAACTCGGCCATGGTCGATGCAATCCAGCGCGGCCAAGGCCGATTCGCCGGCGTCGCAATGATCGACGAGTCCTTCACCGATGCCGACCTCGCGCACCTCGACGACAACGGCGTTCGGGGCGCGCGTTTCAATTTCGTGGCCCACCTCGGCGGCGCTCCCGATCTCGATGTCTTCTGGCGTCTCGTCCACCGTGTCGCCGATTTCGGGTGGCACGTGGTGCTGCACTTCGATGCCAAGGATCTCCCTCGATACTCGGACCTATTGGCCGCGATGCCGGTGCCCTACGTCATCGACCACATGGCGCGGGTGCAGGCCGATGATGGCATCGACCAGCGCCCGTTCCAGGAGCTCCTCGGGCTGATGCACAACAACGAACGGTGCTGGGTGAAGATCTCGTGCGCCGAGCGCCTGACTAACGGCAAGGTCGCGCCGTTCGATGACGTGGTGCCCTTCGCTCAGGCGCTCGTGGCTGTGGCTCCGGAACGCATCTTGTGGGGAACCGACTGGCCGCACCCCAATATGGCCGTTATGCCCGATGAGGGACACCTGCTCGATCTCCTGGCCGACTATGTCCCGGACGAGAGCACGCGGAACCAGATTCTGGTGGCCAATCCCAAGGTGTTGTACGACTTCGCGTAGCGGCGCACCGCTGCTCCGCAAATACGTTGGCTCCGTGGTGCTGGGCTACCCTCCGCAGGTGACCACCCGGAAAACGCTCGGCGAGCGCGAGTTCATTTTCTTCATGGCCTTGGTGAGTGCCATGTCCGCCCTGGCCATCGACCTCCTGCTCCCGGCATTCGCCGATATGCGCCCGGCGTTCGACCTCGAGCCCGACGCCACCGATCTCTCGCTGACCATCACGCTCTTCTTCATGGGCACCGGAGTCGGCAACCTGTTCTGGGGTCCAATCGCCGATGCCAAGGGACGCAAGCCCGTGCTGGTCGTGAGCATGGCGCTGTATGGCGTCGGCGCGTTCATCTCAGCCTTCGCCCCCTCACTCGCGGTGCTCTACGCGGCCCGGTTCTTGTGGGGTATAGCCTCGGCGGGTCCTCGCACCCTGACCCAGGCCATCGTGCGTGATCGCTACTCAGGCGATGCCATGGCGCGCATCATGACACTGGTGCAGACAGCCTTCTTCTTGGCGCCGGTGATCGCACCAGTTCTGGGCAAGGGACTTGTCGAATTGGGCTCGTGGCGATACGTCATGGGCTTCGGTGTGGTGAGCGCCGTAGCCGTCATCTTGTGGTCGCTCCGACTGGAAGAAACGCTCGACCCCGCCCACCGAAGACCGTTGAACTTCAAGGGAACCGTTCGCGGGTTCCAGGCCGTAATCGCCAACAAGGTCACCCGCGGCTACCTCTTGGCGGTCACGTTCTCGTTCGGGGCGTTCTTTTCGTTCTTGAGTAGTAGTGAGTTGCTCTTCGAAGACGTGTTTGATCGATCGAGCTGGTTCGTTCCGTTCTTCTCGATCGTCAGCGTGCTGTTCGGCGGTGTTGCATTGGCTACCAACCGATTGCTGCGCCGCACCACCGGACGCAACGTGGCCATGGGAGCCGGTGTTGGCATGCTCGTCGCATCCGTGGCGTTGTTGGCCGTGGCGCTGATCACTGATGGCACGCCGAATGTCGTGTTGTTTTTGGTGGTCTTTACCGTCGCCAACGCTTGCCACGTCGGGTTCTTTCCCACGGCAAACAGCCTGGCTCTCGAACCCATGGGCCAGATGGCGGGCACCGCCGCGGCGGTGTTGGGGTTCACAACCTCGGTCGGCGGCGCGCTCTTGGCATCGCTCATCAACCGCTCGATCGACGGCAGTGTGACGCCGATGGCCCTCGGCTACGCCGTCTACGTCGCCACAGCAGTGGCTTGCCAAGCGTGGGCAGCGCACCACGCAAAGGCAATGGAGCCCGTCGACGCTTGACCCACGCCGCGGTTGCGGCGTCGTTCAGCTCAACGCCGGTGTCGAAGCAGCCGCATGCGGTGTCTTGATGGCGGGGCGACCCGCCGTCAGAGCGTCCCTTCGAGACGATCAAGGGTGATCATTGCGTCGAGGCACTGTCGCACCGATGCATTGGGCTCGCGGTGTTCGTCGATAGCCGTGAAGAACTCGCGATCTTGCAACTCGATGCCATCGTTGGAGATCGCGATACCTGCCAGGTCCACAGCCATGTCGTTGCCGTCGACCAGGTCGTCGTAGCGGGCGATGTAGGTGCCGTTGTCACAGATGTAGCGGAAGAACGTCCCGAGGGGACCATCGTTGTTGAACGACAGCGCGAGCGAACACACGACACCGGAGGGGGTGGTCATTCCAATGCTCATATCCATCGCGATCCCGAGCTCGGGGTGCGGCGGCCCCTGCAATGCCGAGACCCGATCGGCAACCTCGCCAGCCTGATATTGGAACAGGTCGACGGTGTGGCACGCGTGGTGCCAGAGAAGATGGTCTGTCCAGCTGCGCGGCTTGCCCAATGCGTTCTTGTTCTCGCGGCGGAAGAAGAACGACTCGACGACGAGGTGCTGAAGTTGGAGCTGGCCCGAGGCGATCCGCTGATGGATCCATTGGTGACTGGGATTGAATCGGCGCGTGTGGCACACCATGGCGGTGAGCCCGCTGCGATCAGCGACGTCGACAAGACGCCGGCTGTCAGCCAGATTGTCTGCCATGGGGATTTCGACCAGCACATGCTTTCCGGCTTCGAGAACCTGGATGGCCTGGGCCGCGTGCAGCTGGGTGGGTGTAGCCAAGATTGCAGCGTCGACGCCCGGCTGAGCAAGGCACTCGGCCAAGTCGAGCGACCAGTGCCCGATCGCATGCTCCGCGGCCAACTCCTCGGTGTCGCCAGCATCGCCGCCGGCGAGGGACACAACCTCAACTCCATCGATGCGGCCGATCCCGGCCAGGTGTTTCCGCGCAATAGCGCCTTCGCCGGCCATGACAATCTTCACTCGAGCTCCTCACAGATCAGCGTGGTCCTGGTGTACCCGTGGGTGCCAAAGACAGCGTGGACACTAGCCGCGCCGACGAACTGGCCTCAGGTCGACTGACGTCATGGATCAGATGTCGTCGATGGTGTCGACGTACTCGACACCCAACGCTGCCAGTTTCTCGCGGAGGCCGTAGAAGTCGAGGCCGAGCTCTCCGGCCTCGAGCCTGGCCCGGGTCTGTTCCTCATTCGCCAGCCGCTGCTGGGACAGTTCCAGGGCTGCAGCGGCCTCGCCCCGGCCGACGACCACAACGCCGTCGTCGTCAGCACAGATCACATCGCCCGGGTTGATGACAATGGCGCCCATCACGACCGGCACATTGACCGACCCGGGAGTCGCCTTCACCGTCCCCTGACACGACACGTGTTGTGCCCATACGGGGAAGCCCATCGCTCGGAGGTCGGCGGTGTCGCGGACGCCGGCGTCGATCACCAGCCCGCGCACGCCTCGGGCCATCAGCGATGACGCCAACAGATCGCCGAACATGCCGTGAGTGGATGGAGCGGTGTTGGCAACAACCAACACATCACCGCGTTCGCAGACCTCGACGGCGGCGTGGATCATCATGTTGTCGCCAGGATGGCTCAGCACCGTCACGGCGTTGCCGGCCACCCGCGAGCCCTGCTGAACAGGCGAAATATGGGGACCGACGTAACCGCGGCGACCTATGGCCTCGTGCACGGTCGCTGTACCGATAGGCGCTAGCGAGTCGATGATAGAGAGTTCGGTGCGATCGATCGAACGCACCACGACATGGCGGGTCATTGGACTCCTTGTGGCAGAGACAAACGGGGGAAGACCCGCCTGGTGTTGTCCTCGAAGACCAACTGCTTGCTGGCAGCATCGAGCGACGAGTTGTCGATGTAGACCTTGGTGTCGTCGTAGTAATGCCCGGTGTCGGGGTCGATCCCGCGCACCGCGCCCACCATCTCCGATGCGAACACGACGTTGGCAGTGGGGACAACGTCGAGGAGTAGATCGATCCCACGCTGGTGATACACACAGGTGTCGAACCAGATGTGATCGAGCAGACCCGCGAAGTCCCAGCCCTTGTCTTGGGCCATGCCCTTGAATCGGCCCCAGTGATAGGGCACGGCGCCGCCGCCGTGAGGAATGATCCATCGCAGATTCTCGAAGTCGTTCATGAAGCCCGAGCTGAGCGCTTGCATGTAGGCCGTCGTGTCAGCACCGAGGTAATGCGATCCGGTCGTAAACAGGTTGTCGTTACACGACGCACTGACGTGGATCATGGCCGGCACATCCAGCTCGCACATCTTCTCCCACAACGGCCACCAGTACCGATCCCACAACGGCGGCCCGTTCCAGTGCCCACCGGAAGGATCGGGGTTCACGTTGCAGCCAATGAACCCCATGCCCTCAACACATCGTTCGAGCTCGGCGACCGAAGAGTCGATGGCCACACCGGGCGACTGCGGAAGTTGGCAGACGGGCGCGAAGTTGGTCGGGTAGAGGTCACAAACGCGCTTGATCAGTTCGTTCTGGTGCTGGGACCAATACTTCGAGGTGTGCTCGTTGCCGACGTGGTGGGCCATCCAACTCGCCCGTGGGGAGAAGATGGTGAGATCGGCGCCGCGTTCGGATTGCAGCTTAAGTTGCGCGCCCTCGAGGCTGTCGCGAATCTCGTCGTCGGCGACACGGATCGACCCTTTCTCTCCGACAAAGGCCGGATCGGCTTCGACCGCCGACTTCTGTGCATCGCGCCACTCGCCCACCCCGGGTGGAGTCGTCGTGTAGTGCCCGTGGCAATCGATGATCATCGTGGGTCAAGCCACGCCATGGGACCGAAAGAACGCCAACGTGCGATCCAGCGCGAGCTTCGAACAACGTCGTATGCATCAGATTCGTGGCCGTCAGCGGCCCTAAGTTTGATCATGGGACCTACCAACCTTGCGAGAGTCAAACGGTCGTTCTCGAGTCGGGCTGTCGGAACCGTCAGCAAGAAACGAACGTAGTTCCCCAGCCCACGTGTGCGCCGCGAAGGCCCGAGAAGTAGTGTTTCGAACTGTCGACAGCCTCGTGGACAGTCTGCCACAGGCCATGCCGAGCCCTGAGGTGTCGGCAAGCAGACACCGGGCATTTGTGACGGACCCCGCACCTTGGGTCCAGTGAGGATTGCGTCTCCATGAGCCGAGCATCACGCGACTACGACGACATCCCTGGAACCTATGTGTTCGATGGACAGCACTCCCGCCGGGGCTACGCGCTCAACATGTTCTGCATGTCCCTCAACGACGGGGCCAATCGCGAGACATTCCGCGCCGATCCCGCCGGCTACCTCGATCAACACCCAATGTCAGAGGACCAGCGTCGAGCAGTCGAGACCCGCGATTGGCTAGGAATGCTCCAGCTGGGAGGCAACATTTACTACACCTTCAAGCTGGCCGCCTTCGACGGCCTCACCATGCAAGACGTCGGCGGGTCCATGTCTGGCGTCACGCGAGATGCGTTCGCCGAGATGATGGTCGGCGGCGGACGGCCCATCGATGGCAACCGGTCCACATCCGAATGGGTTGCTGCAGCCGACAAGGACACCAACTAATGGCGGCACATGTGGTCGGCGGGATCGGGACCTCGCACGTGCCGGCGGTGGGCGCTGCCATCGATCACCACAAACACGACGATCCCTACTGGGCACCGTTCTTCGACAAGATTCAGCCCGCTCGCGAGTGGATGGCCGAGGCCCAGCCCGACGTCTGCATCGTGGTCTTCAACGACCATGCCTCAGCGTTCTCGCTGGATGTAATTCCGACTTTCGCCATCGGCGTGGGTGATTGTTTCGAACCTGCCGACGAAGGGTACGGCCCTCGCGATGTGCCCGCCGCCGAGGGCCACCCAGAGCTCGCATGGCACCTCGCCGAATCGCTGATCCTCGACGAGTTCGACATGACCATCGTGAACCAGATGCCGATCGACCACGGCGCCACCGTGCCGCTATCGGTCGTCTATGGCGAGCCCTCGGCGTGGCCATGCAAGGTGATCCCGCTGTGTGTCAACGTCATCCAGTATCCAGCGCCTACGGGCAACCGCTGTTACCAGCTCGGCAAGGCGCTGAGGCGAGCGCTCGATGCCTGGCCTGGCGACGAACGGGTGGTGGTCCTGGGTACCGGCGGCATGTCGCACCAGCTCCAAGGCGAACGGGCTGGGCTCATCAATGTCGATTTCGACATCGCGTTCATGGACCAGATGGTGCGCGACCCAGAGGCCCAAGCACTGGTTGGCCACACCGAATACTTGCGAGACGCAGGCTCCGAAGGCATCGAACTCGTGATGTGGATGGTGATGCGCGGAGCCATGGACACCAAGGCCCGCGAGGTGTACCGCATGAACCATGTCCCCACATCGAACACCAGCAACGGCCTGATCATTTTAGAGAACGACTGATGGCCACATTGGGTATCAGCCACGCGAGCTGGTTGACGTAGGAGGCCGGCTGGCGGCCATGGGCGCGCTGGTCGGCGAGAACTATCACGGCGTCAGCCGCAGCCTCTACTGCCAGGACCCCGATGGGCTGGAGTTCGAGATCATGTGGGAGCTACCGCTCGACATCTACGACACCAACGATCCTGCCAATGTGCCCCTCGACCTCAAAGCAGATATTGCGCGTTGGGGATCCGATCGCCCCGGCCGGAGCGGGCCGTAGCGCCAGCGCCCGAATCGTCAGCCCCGGCTGCCATCGATGTACTCGTCGATGACCTGGTGGAACCACGAGATGCGAGTCTCTTGCCCGCTGGTATAGGCCCCCTTGTACCCCCGGGAGCGCACGCCGAGCTGCTGGCCGGTCGTGATAGCCACGTCTTGGTCGGGGATGAGGCCCATTGGCCGGTCGCCGAAGTCGAATACTTCGTGTTCGGCTTCGACGCCATCGACCCTGATGTTGGTCTGTGCTCCAACGACGTTGGTGCCCGCGGGCAAGAAGGCGTAGTACCAGTGATCGAAAACGCACGCAGTTGGATCGGTGGCGTGGGGACGCATGCGCTGCAGCAGCACGCCGTCGGCACCAAACGTGAGTGAGCAGTTGGGGAAAAGGTTGTAGTGGTGCGCGTCAGTGAACATGTCGTCACGCAACTGGTCGTAGTGGCCGTGGCCGCGCTCGGGGCCGTGTTCGCGCATTTGTTGCTGCAACGCCAGTCGAGCATCGAACGCGTGATCCTCGAACGCTGTTGAGTCGAGGCCCCACATGTTGAGACGATCGGCAACGCCCCCTGGCAACGGTGCATCATCGCCATATTGGGTCCGCGACGGAATCGCGCCCTTCATGACCATGCGGTTGTGACCGGTGACCGACATGTCGAAGGTGGTATCGAGATAGCTGTCCTCGTGTGACTCCTTGAGCTCAGGGTGCACGGTCGGCAGGTGGTAGGACTCACAGAAATTGTCCTGGAGGACCTTCCAGTTGCAGGGCACGTTGGCGGTGAGCGCCGTCACCCGCTGCCAATCGTCTGCTTCGTACAGCTGCCAGTCGTCCCACATGGGGCCCAGGTACTCGCGCAACGTCTCGCCCTCGGGGCTCATGTTGACCCAGACGAAGCCGGCGAAAGTCTCGCATCGAAGCTCGGACAGGCGCACGTGCTCACACGGGTTCTGGGGGAAGTCCTCGGCGTCCTGGGCCACCGTCAGCGCCCCGTCGATGGCGTAGGTCCACCCGTGATACGGGCACGAAAAGGCATCCGCGTCACCATCGGTCGCAAACGTCAAGCGAGACCCGCGGTGCTGACAAACATTGTAGAACGCGCGAACGGAGCCATTGTTCTGACGCACCATGATGATCGACTCGGGCCCGACCTCTTCGACCTGGAACGACCCCGGATCTGGGAGGGCCGACTCACGGCCCAACAACAGCCAGACCTTTGTCCACATCGAGTCCCACTCCTTCGCAAAGAAGTCGGTCGACGTGTATCGGTCGCCACTCAGCGGGTGGCGAGCGACCGTCAGGTCATCCCAAGGACTCGCTGGAAGGGAGCGGGGGTCGGGTCCACTGCGTTGGTCTGGAGTTGTGGTCGACATCGTGAATCCCCGGGGTTGTCGTGGATCCAAGAGTAGTCGGCCAACCAAGCCCGGCCACCTTTGAGGGCGCCGTTCGCCCCAGTTCAGAAGGCACCGAGCACGTAGGCTTCGGCCATGCTTTCCGATGCGATCATCGATCCCGATCCAGTGAGGCTGACCGCCGTCGAGCAGGGCTGGATTTCCCTGACCGGTACCGGGCCCATGCTTACGGCCACACAACGCCACGCCATCATCGGCGCAGCACGGGCTGCATGGGAGGGAGCCGACGCCCCCGATGTGGCGCTCGGGCCGGCCGGCGAGGCGGCGTACTGGATGGCCATCGATGCCGGTGGCGTCACCTCCGCGGTTGTCGGCGATCTCGAAGCGCGGGGCCTGGACCGTTTCAGCTACCTCGAAATCGTGGGCATCGTGGCTCGACTCTCAAACATCGACTTCTATGCCACAGGCCTGGGCGGAAGTCGGCCATCGCTCCCCGATCCGGACCCGGCCGCCCCCACTGGTGACGTCGCTGCCGGAGCGATCCTGGCCGACATGTGGGTCCCCCAAGTGGGCCCCGTCCGTGCCCCGATGGTGCTCGACGCGCTTCCCGGTGAAGGCAACGCGTTCCGTGCCATCCACGAGCCGATGTACATCCCGTTTCACGAGATCGGCAATGGCGCCTACGCCGACGTGCTCACTCGACCCCAGCTCGAATACGTCGCTGCAAGAGCGTCGTATCTCAACGAGTGTTTCTATTGAATGCTCAGCCACGCACGCTTTCTCCGTGTGAGTAGCGACGCCAACGACCTCGAATTCGACATTGGTCTGATCGCCTCGGGAGCCATCCCGCCCATCGATGGCGGTGCCGCGCTCGCGGCTTTCACCGATGCCATCACCGTCGACCATCTGAGCGACCTCACAACGGTGCGTGCAGACCTGGTGTCGGCGCTAGGAGCTGTCGGAGCCGAACGCGTGGTCTCTATTGCGTCAACGTTCCAGATGATGAACCGAGCCCTCGACGGCGTGGGCGCACCCGTCGGAGCCGACCTACACCCCATCGCCAAGCAACTCGGCTTCGAGCCCACTGACATCACCCGCTGACGAAGCCCCACCCAACCGTCCGCCTCAGCCGCTTCGCGCAAAGACCAGGGCCCAGGGCCCCGCCATGCGTGCACCGGGTTCCCAACCCGCGCCCCCCCGACCGACAACCATCGGTTGTCCCAACGGTTGCCTACGCCAGACCAGTACGTTCGACACGTCGGCACGATCGGCGAGAATCTCCGCCGTCCCATAGGTCTGCGTGATCGAGTTGGGAGCCCAAGCGACACGTTTCGTCCCCAGTCCTCGCGTCTTGTAAGTGATGTCGTAGATGTAACTCATGGTTGGATTATTTCTTGGTTGTGAGTTAATTGATTAACTTGGGCGGTTTCTGGCTGCGGCGCGGTTCCCGCTGGTGGCGGACCGATAGACATCGCCACGAACCAAATGGTTATCGCGATGGCGACAACGACGGCCAGGATGGCCAGCGTTCTAGGTTCACGCGTGGTGTCCATCAGCCGAGATCCGAAAAGCTGAGTCCAGTGAAAAGCCACAGACTGACGGTGCCACCAATTACCGAGACCGCGGTCATGATCGGCAGGGCGATGGTTTCGA
>Ga0302127_10000073_pt1 | contig 42129 bp, 34 predicted proteins | sample CB4_SCM_MG_FD_204452 | JGI IMG/M metagenome (GOLD analysis project Ga0302127, IMG submission 204452) | Marine microbial communities from Western Arctic Ocean, Canada - CB4_SCM | ecosystem: Environmental > Aquatic > Marine > Oceanic | place: Canada: Western Arctic Ocean | collected 2017-09-24
CCAGGCGGCACGCGTCTCAGACTTCTGCTTCCCTTTGGTCAGGCCACCCTGCGATGCTGCTCAGCATGGCCCGACTCCCGGGCGCTGACCCCGCCAGGACGGATCAGCCCTCGGTCAGGCGGTCTCCCAGGCGACGGCCCACCACCGCCACGGTGGCCATTGCCTGCGAGTAGTCCATGCGCGTCGGCCCGAGAACCCCTATGGAGCCGGCGGGCTGGCCTTCGATCTCGTACGGAGCAACCACCAGCGAACATCCGGCGAGGGTCTCGAGGCCGGTCTCAGCACCGATGGCCACACTCAACCCCCGGTCGATCACATCCTTCACCAGCGTCACGACGACGAACTGCCTCTCCAGGACGTCCAGCACCCGACGGACCCGCTCGATCTCGTCGAAGGCCCCCGCAACCTGGGCGGTTCCGCCCACCCATGCCTTGTCGGCGCGATCGGAACGCTCCGCCAGGATCACCTCGGCGGTCCGCAGGACTGCGTCCACCGATGGCTCACCCGTCGCCGGGACCGGTAAGACCGCACTCAACCGTCTACCAATCAGGGCACCCGACAGGTACGCAGCGGCCACGGCCAGGGTGGCCTCGCTCGGCTCCGCCGCATCACCCACCAGATCCAACGTGTGCTTCTCGACGGTGCCGTTGGCCATGACCAGGACCAGGAGGGCGAGGTCCGACGTGAGGCCGACCACCTGGACGGATCGCACCTCCAGCTGGTCGCGGTCCGGGGCAAGGACCACCGCAGCGCTGCCGGTGAGGTCGGCGAGCAGGCTGCTCGTGTCGGCGAGCATCTGTTCCATCTCGCTGTGCGAGCGGCTGAAGAAGGCCTGGACCTGCTCGCGGTCCGCCGCATCCAGGGTGCCCGGAGTGTCCAGGTGGTCGACGAAGAAGCGGTACGCCTTCTCGGTCGGCACCCGACCCGCCGAGGTGTGCGGCTGCACCAGGTATCCCTGGTCCTCGAGGTTCGCCAACTCGCTGCGGATCGTCGCAGAGGAGACCTCCACGGCGTGCGAAGCAGCCACGCGTTCGGACCCCACGGGCTGCGCTGTATGGATGTACTCCTCCACTACGGCGCTCAGGATCGCCGCCTTCCGGTCCTCCAACACGGTCCTGATGCTAGCGGTAGGACCACGGTCGCCCGGGGCCGGCTGCGGACCTGGACAACCACCACCGGACTCAGTCGCCCAGCCTGAGAGCTGAGACGAAGGCCTCCTGGGGCACCTCGACGCGCCCGATGGACTTCATCTTCTTCTTGCCTTCCTTCTGCTTCTCCAGCAGCTTCCTCTTGCGGGTGATGTCACCGCCATAGAGCTTCGCAGTCACGTCCTTGCGGTAGGCACGCACGGTCTGGCGGGCAATGACCCTGCTTCCGATGGCGGCCTGGATGGGCACCTCGAACTGCTGGCGGGGTATCAGCTCCTTCAGCTTGGCGGTCATCTTCCGTCCGTATTCGTCTGCCGCCGTCCGGTGGATCACCATGGAGAAGGCATCCACCGTCTCGCCCTGGAGGAGGATGTCCACCCTCACGAGGTCGGAGTCCCGATAACCCTCCGTCTCGTAGTCGAGGCTGGCATAACCCTGGGTGCGGCTCTTCATCTGGTCGAAGAAGTCGATGACCACCTCGGCCAGCGGCAGGTGGTACTTCAACTCGACACGCTCGGGAGACAGATACGTGATTCCCTCCAGCTCGCCGCGGCGTTCCTGGCAGAGCTCCATGAGAGTGCCGGTGTACGTGGACGGAGTGATGAGCGTCGCCAGCAGGAACGGCTCCTCGATGCCACGTATCTCGCCGGCCGACGGGAGGTCGCACGGATTGTCCACCTCGACGATCTCACCGTCGGTCCTGGTCACCCGGTACTCCACCGATGGTGCAGTGGTGATCAGGCTGAGGCCGAACTCACGCTCGAGGCGCTCGCGGACGATCTCCATGTGGAGCAGTCCGAGGAAGCCGCACCGGAACCCGAAGCCGAGGGCTCCCGAGGTCTCCGGCTCGTAGGTGAAGCTGGAGTCGTTCAAACGGAGCTTCTGGAGGGCGTCGCGAAGGTCGTTGAACTCGTCCCCGTCGATCGGATAGAGGCCGGAGAACACCATCGGCTTCGGTTCCCGATACCCCTCGAGGGCCACGTCCGAACCGTTCCGGCTGGTGGTGACCGTCTCTCCCGACCGGGCCTCGCCGACGTCCTTGATTCCAGCGAGCAGGTAGCCGACCTCGCCCGGACCCAACTCCGCGACCGGCGTGAGGCTGGGACGTCTCACCCCGACCTCATCGAGGGAATGGATCGCACCGGTCTGCATGAAGCGGAGTGACGAGTTGGACCTGAGCCGGCCGTTCATCACACGGACCGAGGAGACCACACCGCGGTACTGGTCGAAGTGGCTGTCGAACACGAGGGCCTGGAGGGGGGCGTCAGGATCGCCAACCGGCGGTGGTGTGCGTTCCACGACCACGTCGAGGAGGGCAGCTACTCCCTCGCCGGTCTTGGCACTGATGTGGAGCACCTCTTCGGCCGGGATGCCGAGGACCTGTTCGATCTCCTCGGCGCAGCGTTCCGGCTCCGCAGCGGGCAGGTCGATCTTGTTCAGCACCGCGATGATCTCAAGGTCGTTCTCGAGCGCCAGGTAGCAGTTGGCCAGGGTCTGGGCCTCGATCCCCTGTGCCGCGTCGACCACGAGGATCACACCCTCACAGGCTGCCAGCGACCTGCTCACCTCGTAGCTGAAGTCCACGTGACCGGGGGTGTCGATCAGGTTGATGACCGCGTCCTTCCAGTCCAGGCGCACGCTCTGGAGCTTGATGGTGATGCCCCGCTCCCGCTCCAGGTCCATGGTGTCGAGGTACTGGGCCCGCATCTCACGGGGGTCGACGGCACCGCAGAGCTCGAGCATCCGATCGGCCAGCGTGGACTTGCCATGGTCGATGTGGGCGATGATCGACGTGTTTCGCAGCCTCGAGATGTCCATGTCACCCGAAACGGTAGCGGCGGTCGTGGATTCCCGAGTGGGGGCACACGTTCACCGGACGGGCAGGCGTCACGTTCCCAGTCGAACCGTTCCAGCGGTGTCAACGCTAGGATCGTTACTCGTGCCGGTCGGCAATCTGACCGTGCCCCGCCCTCACAGGCGACCAGTACCCGTCGACCAACAGGGACCCATCCCGTGGCGAATATCAAGAGCCAGATCAAGCGGAACCGTCAGACCGAGGTCCGGCGCGTTCGCAACCGCGCCGTGCGTACCGAGCTGAAGACCCGCATCAAGAATGCCCTTCAGGCTGCCGAGGATGGCGAGAACGCTTCCGAGGCTGCGGCCATCGCCATGAGCCGTATCGACCGGGCCGCCAACCGTGGCGTCCTGCACCGCAAGACCGCAGCACGCCGCAAGGCGAGGCTCCAGAAGCGGATCAACGCCTCCTCGAAGTAGGTGCAGTCCGGCCTAGCGCCGGGCGAGGCTCGCCAGACGGGCCACGAGCACCTCCACCACCAGTTCCGGTGGCCAGGCTGACCGACCCCTGAGGTCCAGGTCGGCCGATGCCAGAAGGCGGATCGAACGGGCGGTCTTATCGGGCCCCAGCCGTCGGCTGGCCTGTAGTGCCTTCTTGGCTGGAAAGCCCTTGATGCCCAGGGCATCTGCGGTGCCTACCTCGTCGGTCACCCCGGAGCCATCCAGCCTCAGCAGCCTCCCGAAATGGGAGTTGAGCGACGCCATGACCACCAGCGGATGTCGACCACCGGCATCGAGCATCCGGCTGAGGCAGTCCAATGCAACGGGAACGTCGCCCTTGTCGATCGCGTCCGTCAGATCCCATGGCGCCACGTTTCCACCTGAGCCCAGGAACGCCTCGATATCGGCCGCCCCCAGCTCCGAACCGGCCCCGAAGACCGCTTCGAGGGTGTCCAGCAACGGCACGACCTTTGCCCGGTCCTCACCCATCCGGCGGGCAATCAGGGCACGCGCCGGCCTGTCCAGATCAACCGACGCATGGTCGAGGCGTTCATCCAGCCAGCGGTCACCGTCGCGGCCACGACCCGTACCCACCTTCTGGACCTCCCCGCCGGCAGCTGCCACCGCCGTAACGAGGTCCTTGGGTATCGGGTTCAACTTCTGCTGCGTCGGAGCCCGGCCCTTCTCCCAGACCACCACGAGTGAGGTGGTCTCCAGCGGGGACTCCAGGTACGCAACGAGTGGCGCCACCGCTTCACGGTTCGTGAACCTGCCGAGGTGGCGGCCGACCACGACCCTGCGTCCCGTCAGGAACGGTGGCGTCTGGGCGGCATCCACGAGGCGGGCGATCTCGAAGCCGTCGTCGGTGCGGTATTCCTCCTCGGTTAGCTCCTCGAGGGCGAGGCTGCGGTCCTCTGTGCCGAGGGCCGCCTCGACCGCAGCCCTGACAGCCTCGGCTATCAGGCCCTCGTCGTCTCCCGAGATAATCGTGATCGGTGGTGTCATATGGAGGTTCCGGATGCTGGCGAACCGGCGGCAAGGACTGCTGCCATGGCGTCGGCGACGCGCCGGCCGCCGAGCACGTCATGTGCCCGGATGATCCGGCACCCGAGGGCGATCCCAAGAGCGTGGGCTGACCATGACGATTCCACCCTCTCATCGATCCCGGCACCGGTGAGGTCACCCAGGAAGCCCTTGTTGGATGCCGACAGGAAGACCGGAAGACCAATGGACACCAGGCCGTCGGTCCTGCGCAGAAGGGCCGCCGACATAGCGGGGGTCTTGCCGAGGTCCAGGCCGGCATCGACCATGATGCGCTCATCGGGGATGCCGGCGGCACGCGCCATTTCAACCCTCACCACCAGGAAGCCCCTGACGTCAGCTACGACGTCGCCGTAGATCGGCTCAGGGTCCGGCACGCGAGGCCCGATCCTGACGTGCGTGGCCACCACGGCGGCCCCATGGAGTGCACACGCCGGCAGGAACGTCGGATCGGCGAAGCCGCTTATGTCATTGCCGACCGAGGCTCCCGCTGCGAACGCCTCGGCCGCTACGCGACCCCTGAAGGTGTCGACCGAGATCGGAAGTTCGAACCGCGAGCGGAGGGCCGCTATAGCGGGTAGCACCCGGTCCATCTCCTCGGCCTCGGTCACCTCGGGGCCGGGGCCGGCCTTGGAGCCACCCACGTCGAGGAAGTCGGCCCCATCGGCGACATGGCGTTCGGCAAGTCGCAGGAAATCGTCGAAGCCCCAGTAGCGACCCTGGTCCCAGAACGAATCCGGAGTCCGATTCAGGATCCCCATCACGAGTGTGCGGGTCGTGCAGTCGTAGCGGTGGCCGGATCCCAGCTCGACGATCACCCGGCCGACGGTACACGCGGCTCCACCCACGCGGGTGCGCGTCTGACCATCAACAGGCCGCGATCCAGGTGCACCACCCAGGTCGTGCCACCAACCATGAACCGGGTGCCGCTAGCCGGGACGACGGCACCCACCGATGCCGGTGGCCCCCAGCGCTGGTGGGGGTCGAAGCGCAGGTCCAGGGTGCTACCCACCCCGGCCGGGACCGGTTCTCGAAACACGATGAGGAGCGGTTGGTCCACGCCGCGGCGCCTCAGGTCCCCGAGGAGTCGTCGGGTGGAGCCGAGACGATCCACCACGACGACCTCCCCCTCCCCCAGCACCCGGATGCCGCCGTCCGCTCCGGCATCGGCCGAACCGACAATGGTGCTGGTAGCCACCGTCAGGAGGACGATGAGGGTGCCCAGCAGCGCTCCCATCGCATGCCGGGAGCGACCCCGGGCCGACAACCAGGCCGCCAGGGCCACCGACCCGGCCACCAGCGATCCCATGACGGCTCCCATGTATCCCGTCGGATGCGTTGCCGACCATTCTCCGACGTTCGCGATCCAACGCAGCCCCACACCTGTCGGAGCGTGGATCACAGCGTCCACCGGCGACCCGAGGATTCCTGCGACGAGGCCGCCGGTTACGCCCCACACCATCAACGGACCAGCTACCGGAGCCGCCAACAGGTTCGCCGGCAGGGCGGCTACAGGGACCGGCCCGAAACCGGCCAGGAGCAGCGGCGTCACGGCCGCCTGGGCGGCAAGGGTGACGCCAGCCGTCTCACGGAACAGCCGTGGACCGGGGATGGCGCCAGCCAGGGCCCCGGCGGCCACGAGGATTCCAGCCGAGGCGGCCACCGAAAGCCTGAACGCTGCACGGTGCACGAGGAATGGATCCAGCACCACGAGACCGGCCACAGTGACAGCCAGGAGGCGCGCCCCTCCCGCCTGACGGCCCCGGGCAGCCGCCAGCGCACTACCTCCGGCCATGACGGTGGCCCGCAGCACCGATGGCTCGAACCTGGTGACGATTGCGAAGAATCCGAGAAGCAGCAGGGTGAGTGGAAACCGCCAGCGGTATCGCAGTCGGCCGAGCGCCGGGGCAGCCGCAGCAAGGACGAACGCCACGTTCTGGCCCGAGACCGCCAGGAGGTGACCCAGACCCGCTGCCCGAAAATCATCTGCTGTCGAGGCGGACTGGGCTCGGTCGTCTCCAAGCACCAGTCCCGCCAGCAGCGAGGCCTCCCGTTCGCCCAGCGGGGCACTCCCCTTCCAGAGCAGGCGGCGTAGGGCGTTGGCGGCCCGGTAGACGGGCCCGGCAGGTCCCGTGGAGCCCACCTGGTCGACTTCCATGGTTCCCGCCACGTGACGGAACCGCTGCCATCTACGCGCCGGGCGAACGCTGCTGGCCGTGACGTGGATGGTTGTGCCCGCCAGGAGATCGCCCACTTCCATATGGGCGCCTCCGAACTCCGCATCCAGGCGACGCCCGCCGTGGCGGATCTCGACGCGCCATCCCCCACCTTCCATGGGACTCGGATCGCCAACCAGGCGGACCACGCCGTCGATCGGTTCCGTAGGCGGATCCCGGGTCGCCCGCCAGGCGGCATCGGCCGTCATGGAGGTGAGGACACCGACCACCAGCGCTGCCGACACCCACCACCGCAGGCCCGCCATTCGCAGTACGGCGGCCACCATGAGGATGGCTCCACCAGCGAGGCCCGGTGAAGCGGGCGCAAAAGCCCCCACCACGGCTCCGCCTGCCAGCACCACCGCACCGATCGTGTCGGCCCGACGTGGCACCTCTCAGAGCACCACGCGGTCCAGGAGCCCGGCCAGCTTCGCCGGACCGATACCCGGGACATCCAGCAGGCCGTCAAGCGAATCGAACGACCCCATCCGGTCCCTGTGCCGGACAATGGCTGCGGCCAGCGAAGGCCCCACGCCCGGTAGAGATTCCAGCTCGGCGACCGTGGCCCGGTTCACGTCGACCATTGCAGGCGCTGTCGAACCATCTTCGATCGGTCCCGGATCGGTCATCTCGGAATCCGATGGCACCCAGATCCTGGTCCCGTCGCGCAACCGTGCTGCGAGGTTCAGGAGGTCGGGTCGGCCACCCTCGACAACACCACCTGCGGCTGCGAGGAGATCGGCAAGCCGGTCATTGGCCGGCCGCACGTACAACCCCGGCCGCACCACCGCTCCGGCGATGTGCACCACGACCTCGACCGGCTGGGTCGTGGTCACCGGTGGCACCGTCACAAACGGCAGCCGGGACGGGTCGGATCCGCCCGATGGCCACCAGATGAGCGCCGCCAGCCCGATGCCGGCGAGTAGGAGCAGGCCGGCGACCGTGAGGCGCACAGGCGTGGGAGGACGTTCGAAAAGCAGGTCCTCGATTCGGCGTCGTATCTGTTCACCTGGCCCGGACATGGACCACCCCCGGGGGGTCGCTGTGGTTCCGGGGAGGTGGTTGGTGCTCGCTGCCTATGACCGCAGGGCCTGCAGGTGCCCTACGAGCAGGTCAGGAGGTCTGGTGATCTAAAAGAGTGCCGAAGTGAGGCGGCGACGCCACACAGAGGTCCGGGAATCCTCCGGACCGAGCAGCTCGAGGAGGTCCAGGAAGCGTTGGCGGGAAGCCTCGTCGTCCTTCACCAGGCCCAGGAGGTGCGTGAGGCTGGCGTCGACGTCGTCCACGGGCTCGGTGCGCGCCATCGCTGCGATCCGACGGGTATCCGACGATTCCGGGATACGCGGCAGCAGGTCGAGGGCCGCATCCCGGTCACCATCGCCCGCCCTCTCGACGAGCAGGAAGGCCAGTGCGGTAACTGCGGCCACGTTGTCGTTCTCGAGTTCCAGGGCAGCGATCAGGGAGGCCTCGTCGCCGAGCGCCAGGAGGCGATCCATCTCGGATACCTCCTCGGCGGGAAGGAGACCCTCCACGAAGGCCCTCACGGCATCCTCGCCCTGGGCACCCACGAAGCTGGCGGCAACCTGGCCATCCACCATTCCGAATACGGCCGGTATGGACTGGACCTGGAAGGCCTGGGCCGCCGACGGGTTCTTGTCAATGTCCAACTTTGCCAGGACGACCCGGCCGTTGGTGGCGGCAATGACCTTTTCGAGGATCGGTCCCAGCGACTTGCAGGGCCCACACCATTCGGCCCAGAGGTCGACGACGACGGGAACCTGCCGTGACCGTTCGATCACCTCGGCCTGGAATGTGGCGTCGGTTACGTCCATGCCGGTCAGGGTAGGGAGCCCGACCGGCCACTCCACTACCGTCCACGTTCAATGGAGGAGACAGCGGGAATAGACCACGACAGTCTGGTCAGGTGGTTCGACGGGCGGGTCGGAGGCATCGACGGTGGGTTGGAGTTCAAGCTCATAACCGGCGGACGCTCCAACCTCACGTTCACGGTGACCGACGAGCATGGTCGTTGCTGGGTGCTGCGCAGGCCGCCGATGGGCCACGTCCTGGCGACCGCCCACGACATGGCCAGGGAACACCGGATCATCTGCGCTCTGGCTGACAGCGGTGTACCGGTTCCGGCAATAGTCGGGCTCTGCGAGGACGATGACGTGAACGGCGCCCCGTTCTACGTAATGGACTTCGTGCCCGGTCTCGTGGTCCGCGACGTGACCATTGCCGAGGGCGTACCGGTTGAGGTACGTAGGCGGATGGGCGAGTCGTTGGTCGAGGTTCTGGCCCGCCTCCACGACGTGGACCTCGACGCCGTGGGGCTCTCAGACCTCGGGCGCCACGGGGGCTACATCGAACGCCAGCTGAAGCGCTGGCGTACCCAGTTCGTGAACGCCACGACCCGCGACATCCCACGCGTCCTGGAGGTCCACGAGCTGTTGGCGGCCCGGGTGCCGGCCCAGCAGGGCGTGGGCATCGTGCATGGCGACTACCGACTGGACAACTGCATGATGTCGTCGGAGGGAGACGTGGCCGCCGTCCTGGACTGGGAACTCTGCACCCTCGGCGACGTACTGGCCGACGTCGCGGGGATGATCGCCTACGGCGACGCACGCACCACCGGGGGCACACCCCCACCGACCACGGTCGAGGGGTTTCCCGATACCGACGAGGTGAGGGAGATGTACGCCAGCCACAGCACACGCGATCTCGTCGACCTGGACTTCTACGTGGCCTTCGCCTGCTGGCGGATGGCCTGCATCGTGGAGGGCGTCTACACGCGCTACAAGGCGGGCGTGATGGGAGACCAGGACGACCCGCTCCTCGTCGAGGTGTTCGGCCAGAGAGTCGGAGATCTGGCGGACCTGGCCCACGAGACCATCTCGAACCTTCCGAAGGTCCGCTGACGTGCCCGATCGACCTCTGGTGGAGATCTTCGAGACCGTCCGCCTGGAATCACCCGTGCTCGTCCTGGCCCTAGATGGCTGGATCGACGCTGCCGGCGCTGTCCGCGATGTCCGCCAGCAGCTCATGGCCGGCGACCCGGGGCGGCGCATTGCCAGGTTCGACACCGACCGACTGCTCGACCACCGGGCCCGGCGGCCCACCCTGCACATCGTTGACGGGGTGAGCCGGCGAATGGAGTGGCCGTCCATCGACCTGTTCCTCCTGGAGTCCACGTCGGACAACGACGTGCTTGTGCTGCACGGTCCCGAACCGGACCATGAGTGGCGGGCCTTCTCCGATGCCGTTCTGGACCTCTGCCAGGACCTCGGCGTTCAGATGGTCGTCGGCCTGGGTGCGTACCCGGCAGCCGTGCCCCACACCCGCCCGACCCGCCTCGCCTGCACCGCCGGCAGTCCGGAGATGGCAGGGCGGCTGGACTTCCTGACCGCCACCCTCGAGGTGCCCGCCGGCGTGCAGGCGGTCATCGAGATGGCGGCCAGTATCGCCGGCATCGCCTCCACCGGGCTGTGGGCCCAGGTCCCGCACTACCTGGCGGCCTCCTCCTACCCGCCGGCCGCACTGGCCCTGCTGAACGGTCTGGGCGAGCTCACCGGAGTCTCCTTCCCGGACGGTCCGTTGGCTGAGTCGGCGCTGGCCACCCTGGCCCGACTCGACGACCTGGTGGCCCGCAATCCGGAGCACCTCACGATGCTGGAAAAGTTGGAGTCCGCCTACGACGACCTGCATGACCTTCGTGGCCAGCTTCCGGACGGCGAGCAGTTGGCCGCTGAACTTGAGCGGTACCTCCGCAACCACGGCGACAGCTGACCACCTCTGCCGATACCGGCCGGGTACGGCCGATGTGTCAGACGACGATGTTCACCAGTCTCGGTGCCCGGACTATGACCTTCCGGGGTTCGCCACCGGCCAGGGCGGCGAGCACCTTGTCCGACGCAAGCGCGAGGGCCTCGGCGGCGGCCTCGTCCAGGTCGGCAGGCACCTCCACGCGATCCCTGACCTTGCCGTTGATCTGGATGACCATGGTGACGGTGTCGTCGACCAGCTTGGCCGGGTCGGCTTCGGGCCATGGTTCCAGGTGGACATGACCACCCCGTCGCATCTCCCAGAGTTCGGCGCAGAGGTGTGGCGCTGATGGAGCCATGACCTGGAGGAGGGCGTCGATGGCAGCGTCCAGCGTCTCGGTGTGCGGTCCGTCGTCGGCCTGCACGTACCGGTAGAGGGTGTTCGTGAACTCCATGAAGCCGGCGATCGCCGTGTTGTAGGACCAGCGGTCGTACTCGTCGGTGATGCGGGCCACGAGGCGGTGGGTGGCCCTGTCGATATCGACATCGGCCCCTGTCGGGTCGCCGGCACGGGCGTCGCTCCACAGGTCGGAGCCGGGTACGGCCAGGCGCCAGACCCTGACCAGGAACTTGGCACACCCGTCGATCCCGAAATCCTCCCAGTCGACGTCCTCCTGTGGGGGCTTGACCTGCAGGTGGGCGAGGCGCAGGGCGTCGGCCCCCTGGCGCTCCAGGATCGGCTCGGGAGCGACGAGGTTGCCCTTCGACTTGGACATCTTGGTGCCCCCCAGACGGATCATGCCCTGGGTGAAGAGCCTCTGGAACGGCTCCCTCAGACCGGGAGGCGCCACGCCAAGGTCGGCCAGTGCCTTCGTGAAAAATCGGGCGTACATGAGGTGGAGGATTGCGTGCTCCACGCCACCGATGTACTGGTCCACGGGCAGCCAGCGGGCCGCAGAGTCGGGTGAGAACGGGGCCTCTTCGTTCCACGGGTCGGCGAACCGCAGGAAGTACCAGGAGGAGTCCACGAAGGTGTCCATGGTGTCGGTCTCGCGCCGCGCCGGGCCTTCACAGGACGGGCAGGTGGCCGACAGGAAGCCATCGTGGGTGGTCAGCGGAGACCGGCCGGTCGGCATGAACTCCACGTCGTCGGGAAGCTCCACCGGCAACTCATCCAGCGGGATCGGCTGTTCGCCACATGCATCGCAGTAGACGATGGGAATGGGGCAGCCCCAGTAGCGCTGCCGGGAGAGCAGCCAGTCGCGGAGGCGGTAGTTGACCTTCCGGACGCCCAGGCCCTCGGCCTCCAACCAGTCGGAGGCGGCCGTCTTGGCCTCGCCAACGTCCAGGCCGTCCAGAAAGCCGCTGTTGACGGCCGGTCCGTCGCCTAGGTAGGCGTCGCCGTCGAAGTCGTCGGGTGGCTGGACGGTCCGGACTATGTCGCAGTCGTGCGCCTTGGCGAAGTCCCAGTCGCGCTGGTCCTGCCCGGGCACAGCCATGATCGCCCCGGTGCCGTAGGTCATGAGGACGTAGTCGGCCAGGAAGATGGGGATGGCCATGCCGGTGAATGGGTTCACGACCCGGCCGCCGGTGGCGACGCCGCGCTTGTCCAGCGCTGCGCTGGTGGACATGCGGTCGATCTCGCTGCGGCCTGCCACCTCTGCCCGGAAGGCGTCCACGTCGGCCCTACGGTCCTCGGTGGTCAGCTCGTCGACGCGGGGGTGTTCCGGTGAGATGACGGCGAAGGTGATGCCAAAGGAGGTATCGGGACGCGTCGTGAACACCATTAGCGGTTCGACGTCGCTTCGGGCGTTGCCGTCATCGTCGGCTACGGCGAGGCCGAACTCGGTGCCTTCGGAGCGTCCGATCCAGTGGCGCTGCATGACTTTGACCTTTTCGGGCCAGTCCACGGTGTCCATGTCGTCCAGGAGCTGCTGGGCGTAGTCGGTGATCCGGTAGAACCACTGCTCCATGTCGCGGCGCTCAACCAGGTCTCCCGAGCGTTCGCAGGTGCCGTCGCCGAGTACCTGCTCGTTGGCCAGCACGGTCTGGCAGCCGGGACACCAGTTCACCGGTGCGGTGTCGCGGTAGACGAGGCCGGCTTCGTAGAACTTCAGGAAGATCCACTGCGTCCAGCGCATGTAGGACGGATCGTGGCTACGGACCACGCGTCGCCAGTCGTAGACCGCACCGATGCGACGCAGTGACGCCGAGAGGGCCTCAATGTTGGCTTCGGTGTTGATCCGCGGGTGGGTGCCTGTCTTGATGGCGGCGTTCTCGGCCGGTAGGCCGAACGAGTCGAATCCGATCGGCGAGAGCACGCCGTCGCCGCGCATGGTGCGGTAACGGACCAACAGGTCGCCCATCGTGTAGTTCCGGACGTGGCCCATGTGCGCCGGGCCGCTCGGGTACGGGTACATGGAGAGCACATAGAACGGTGGCCGGGGGTCGTCGTTGTCGACCTCGTAGGTGCCTTCGTCGAGCCAGCGCTGCTGCCAGCGCGCCTCGATGGCCTGGGGGTCGTAGCGCTCGGACATCGACGTGAGACTACCGAGGCGCCGACTGGCAGGAGGTGCCCTGAAACCCGACCCCTCGGGGCCGTGTCCCCGGGGGGCGCTGGTAGATTGTCGGCTCCTCGGGGCTATAGCTCAGTTGGCAGAGCGCTTCCATGGCATGGAAGAGGTCGAGGGTTCAATTCCCTCTAGCTCCACGTGACACCGCAGGTCAACGACCTGCGGTGCTCTCGTTTTCAGTACTGACGCTCTCTGGGAGCAATACTGGGAGGAACGCACGACCCCATCGTCAACCCGACGCTGTCTAGAGAAGTGGGGGTAGGCGACATTCGCCAGTCGCCATTGACCCGGCAGATAGCCCCAGTGGCAGGTGGCGTCGATCAGGGAGAAGTGGGCGCCGCCACATGCGGGTTGATTTCTCCATGACGGGGGTCAGTTCCCGAGGGCTGCGACGACCTTCTTCTGGCGGTACTCGAAGACCAGCGAGGTCCGCTCGTCCACCACGCCCTCGATGCTGGAGATCCCCTCCAGGACCAGCTGCCGGAGGCTGTCGGTGTCCGCCACGCTGAGGTGCACGATCACGTCGTCGATGCCGGTTATGAGGAACACGCCCAGCGTCTCGGGTAGGGCCCAGAGTCGTTCCACCGCCCGATCCACCACCGGGCCGGTCTTCGGACGGAGGCGCAGCGCCACGATCGCCTGGATGGGACGCCCCAGGGCCTTCAGGTCAACGGCGGCGTGGTAGCCGGTGATGACCTCGTTGAGCTCCAGGGACCTGATGCGATCAAGGGTCGTGGAGGGCGCCAGGCCCACCTCGGCTGCGACTGCGCGATTCGTCTGCCGTGCATCCGACTGGAGTGCAGCCAGAATTCTGATATCGGCCCGGTCCAGTTGTGCCATTTCTTCTCTTTTTCCGTTGTTAGTTCGGATTCATTGAGTCTTTATCGTACATCTGTCACCGTATGGCCAGAAAGGCCGACGCTACACACCGGCGTCGGAGGCAACCGGGGGCGCAGCCATGTCACTACTGGACGACTACCAACTCGAAGACCGCTACCGCGCTGAGCGCGGTCGGACCTTCCTGACCGGGATACAGGCACTGGCACGTATCCCCATCCAGCAGCTACGGGTGGACCGCACCAACGGGTTGAACACGGCGGCATTCGTCTCCGGCTACCAGGGCTCCCCCCTCGGAGGCTTCGACGTCGAGGTCGCCCGGGCAGCCGCCCTCGTCCCCGACCTGGCCATCGTGAACCAGCCGGCCGTCAACGAGGAGCTGGCCGCAACGGCCGTCATGGGCTCGCAGCTCGTCGCCGAGCAGCCCGACTGCCGTTACGACGGCGTGCTCGGAATCTGGTACGGCAAGGCCCCCGGCCTGGACCGCGCCGGCGATGCCCTTCGCCACGCCGTCTTCGCCGGCACGGCGCGCCACGGAGGCGCCATCGCAATCGTGGGTGACGACCCTGCCGCCAAGAGTTCCACGCTGCCTTCCAGTTCCGACGCCACCCTGATCGACCTCCACATGCCGATCCTCTATCCGGGCGACGTGCAGGAGGTCCTGGACCTTGGAATGCACGCCGTCGCCCTGTCGAGGATCACGGGCCTCTGGACAGCAATGAAGATCGTGGCCGCCGTAGCCGACGGGAACGGCACCGTGGACCTGGACCCGGAGCACGTCATACCGATCGTCCCCGACCTCACAATCGACGGCAGGCCCTACGAGCACCATCCCGACGGCCATCTCCTGACGCCCCACACGCTCGAGTTGGAACGTGACTTCCGGGAGGCCCGCTCCGAGCTGGTACGCCGCTACACGCTGGCCAACCGTCTCAACCACACGACCATTGACCCCCCTGACGCCTGGATCGGCCTGGCCGCCGGTGGCTTCACCTACCACGAGCTGCTCCACGCCCTGGACCGCCTCGGCCTCACGACACCCGCCGAGATCGCCGCCGCGGGCATCCGGCTCCTCCATATGAGGGTCCCGGTGCCATTCGATCCGTCGACCATCCGCACCTTCGCCCGGGGCCTCGACGAGATCCTCATAGTCGAGGAGAAGAACCCGACGCTCGAATGGCTCGTGAAGGACGCCCTCTACGGCGGCCCCGACCAGCCCCGGGTGGTCGGCAAGACGCACCCCGACGGTCGCCCCCTCATGCCCAACCACGGGATCCTGGATGCCGACGCGATCCTCGTCGGCCTCCGGGAACGTCTCTCGACCCGACTGGCGCAAAGGCTGGCTCCCGAGCCCACGGTGCGCGAACGCATCCTGCTGCCACTGTCGGTCGAGCGGACCCCCTACTTCTGTTCGGGATGTCCCCACAACTGGGGAACCAAGGTTCCCGACGACGCCCTCGTGGGTGCCGGCATCGGCTGCCACGGGATGGTTCTCCTCATGGACGAGGACAAGGTCGGGACGAGCGCCGGCATAACCGCAATGGGCAACGAGGGCACCCAGTGGATCGGGATGTCACCGTTTGTGGATCGGGAGCACTTCACCCAGAACATCGGCGACGGAACCTTCTTCCACTCCGGCCAGCTCGCCATCCAGGCGGCGGTCGCCGCCGGCATGCGGATGACCTACAAGCTGCTCTACAACGGCACAGTTGCGATGACCGGTGGTCAGGACGCCGTCGACGGCGTGGGTGTTCCCGAGATCGCCTCGATCCTGCTGTCCCACGGCGTGTCCCGGGTCCTGATCACGACGGAGGACACCTCCCGCTACAAGGGGGTCCGCCTACCGACCGGAATCAAGGTCTGGGACCGGACACGGATCCTGGAAGCCCAGGAGCTCCTGGCCGAGGTCGACGGTGTCACCGTGCTGATCCACGACCAGGCCTGTGCCGCCCAGACGCGACGGCTCCGCAAGCGCGGCAAGGCCGAGACCCCGGGGTTCCGTGTCGTCATCAACCACCGCCTCTGCGAGGCGTGCGGCGACTGCGGCGAGGTCTCCAACTGCCTCTCCGTGCAGCCCGTGGAGACCGATCTGGGCGTCAAGACCACCATCGACCAGTCCTCGTGCAACCTCGACGCCTCCTGCCTGGAGGGCGACTGCCCCAGCTTCATGACCGTCGCCGTTGATCCCGACACCCCGGCCACCACCGAGGCCCCGACCGGCTCCGGGAACCCGGACCTAGTCGCTCCCGTAGTCATCGTTGACGCCGACCAGGTCGACATACGTCTGGCCGGTATCGGTGGCACGGGCGTCGTGACGGTTGCCCAGATCCTGGCCACCGCAGCGATGATCGACGGCTTCGACGTTCGCGGTCTGGACCAGACCGGTCTCTCCCAGAAGGCCGGCCCCGTCATCAGCGACCTGCGCCTGTCGCGCAGCGGAGCACGGGCCTCGAACCTGGTCGGCGAGGCCGGTGCCGACGTGATCCTGGCCTTCGACCTCCTCGTCGGCGCCAGTTCGAAGACCATGCACGCCGCCGGCGTCGAGCAGACCGTCATGGTGGCCTCCACCTCCGAAACCCCAACCGGTTCGATGGTCGGCCACCCGGAGAAGGACCTGCCCACCGTCGAGGAGCTGGTAGGGCGAGCGGACTCCAGGACACGCAGCGGGCTGAACCGGTTCGTCGACGCATCGGCCATCAGCCGGTCCCTCTTCGGCGACGCCGCGCCCGCCAACGTCCTGCTCCTGGGCGTGGCCATCCAGGCCGGGGCCATCCCCGTGGATCCGACCTCGGTGGAGCGCGCCATCGGCCTCAACGGGGTGGCCGTGGACCGAAATCGTGCAGCCTTCCGGGCGGGTCGCCGCTGGGCCATGGATCCGTCGGCCTTCGACTCCGCCGACGATCCCGACGGTCGGACGTCGTCGACCACCATGGACGTCCCGGAACTCCCCACCGACCTACGGACCCGCGTCGAAGTCCTGGACGGGCGCACGGGGCTGGGGCCGCTGATCGGCCTGCTGGCCGCCGATCTCGTCGGATACCAGGACGCCAACTGTGCGTCCGGCTACCTCGACCTCGTCGAGGCAGCCTCAACAGCCGAACTGACCGTGTCGGACACCTCGGCGGAGCTCACCGAGGCTGTTGCGCGCGGGCTGCACAAGCTCACCGCCTACAAGGACGAGTACGAGGTCGCCCGGCTTCTCATCGCAACGGAGGGCCGCACGGCAGCGGCCTCGGTCGGAGACCCCGGAGCCGCTGTGACCTGGCGACTCCATCCGCCGTTCCTCCGGACGCTCGGCATGACGAAGAAGCTGTCCATCCCCGCGACCATCGGACGCCCGGCAATGTGGCTGCTCTCGAAGGGAAGGCTGCTGCGTGGCACCGCACTGGATCCATTCGGCAGGGCCGACGTGCGCCGCCTCGAGAGGCTGATCCTCGCCGAGTATCGGAAGGCGCTGCACCGGATCCTGACGGACCTCACAGCGGAGGGGCTTGACGACGCCGTGGCGATCGCCGGCCTCGCAATGGACGTCCGCGGCTACGAGGACCTGAAGGTCCGGCGCGGCAACGAGTTCCTCGCCAAGATCCGCGCCCGGGTACCCGAACAGCAGTAGGTACAGCCGGCGGACCAGTGGCTACACTTCCGCCGCGGTCTGGAGACCGAAGTCCGGTGTGATCCCGGCGCTGTCCCGCAGCGGTGATGTCGTCCCCAAGGGTGCCGACGAGTCCGAACGAGCTCCCGGCCGTACGAACCAGACACCCTCGAGGCAAGGGATAGGTTCGGCCGATGGCCCGAGACGGTCCCGTCGATCGAGCGATGACACCTCGACGACAGGAGGAATCCGTTCCCATGCGCAAACTTCACCTTCCGCTGCTGGCCGCTCTGGTCCTGGCCGGCTGTGGAGGTACCCAGCCCTCGGCGGCCATCTCCGGCATCCCCAGCACAACCGAGGCCGTCAAGCAGGCCCCGGCCCGCATCGTCTCCATCTCGACGGTGGCGACCGAGATTTTGTTCGCCATTGGCGCTGGCGACCAGATGGTCGCCGTGGACTCGCTCTCCACCTTCCCCGCCGAGGCGCCAGTCACAGACCTCAGCGGGTTCGAGCCGAACATCGAAGCGATCCTCGGCTTCCAGCCGGACCTCGTAGTCCTCTCCTACGACCCGGGTGACGTGATGGCCGGACTCGAGGCGGCCGGCGTCGACTCCCTCCTCCAGGGCGCTTCAATGACCATTGCCGACACCTACGTGCAGATCCTGGCCCTCGGGGAGATCACGGGGCGAACCGCTGAGGCCGAAGCCCTGGTGGACGCCATGCAGGCCGAGATCGCCGAACTGGCAGCATCCGTCGTCGAACCCGACGAGCCGCTCAGCTACTACCACGAGTTGGATGACACCCTCTACACCGTGACGTCGTCGACCTTCATCGGCGAGGTCTACTCCCTGGCGGGCCTGGTCAACGCAGCCGACCCGGCCGATGCCGAGGGCACCTCCTGGGGATACCCGCAGCTTTCAGCCGAATACCTGTTGGACGCCGATCCGGACATCATCTTCCTGGCTGACACGAAGTGCTGCGGCCAGACCGCGGCGACCATTGCCGAGCGTCCCGGCTGGGAAACCCTCACAGCAGTCTCCACCGGCCGCATCGTCGAGCTCGACGACGACGTGGCATCGCGTTGGGGACCACGCATCGTCGACTTCCTGCGGGCCATCGTCGCCGCCGTGAACTCCGTCGACTGACAGGGCATGAGGTGATCAGATGACGTCGTCAGGGACCGGAGCCGGCGTGGCCGGCGACTGGCAGACCGGGTCAACAGGGTTTGGCAGGTCCCGACTCGGCGGGCGCTGGCTGTTCGCTGGAATCGCCTCGGTTCTGGTCGCAGCCGTCGTCGGCGTGGCTACCGGGCCGGTATCCATCCCCATCTGGCAGGTCATCGTGGAGTTGGCCGACCGCCTACCGATCATCGACGTCGACTCGTCGCTGTCACCTGCCGACCGGGCAATCGTCTGGGACCTACGGGCCCCACGGGTGGTGCTCGGCCTCCTCGTCGGAGCCCTTCTGGCCGGATCGGGGGCCGCCTACCAGGGGGTGTTCCGCAACCCACTGGCAGACCCCTACCTGCTTGGAATCGCCGCGGGGGCCGGCCTCGGCGCCACCATCGCCATCGTGGCCCGCCTCAGGGACGCAGTCGGCTTCATGGACCCGGTCCCACTGGCAGCCTTCGTCGGAGCGCTACTTGCGGTGGCTGCGGCCGGCACCCTGAGCAGCCGCCGGGGCAGCACAGGATCATCGACGACCCTCATCCTCGCCGGGGTGGCCGTAGCCAACTTCTTCACCGCCATACAGACCTTCATCCAACAGCAGAACTCCGAAACCCTGCAGCAGGTGTTCGCCTGGATCCTGGGGCGCCTCTCGACTGCCGGCTGGGGCGAGGTGCGACTCCTCACCCCCTACGCCGTCATCTGCATTGTGGGCCTGCTGCTGTCGGTCGGGTCCCTGGATGTCCTGGCCGTGGGCGAGGAGGAAGCCACCACCCTCGGCCTGAGGCCACGAACCATCCGCCGGCTGGTGCTCCTGGCAGCCTCGTTGGGAGCAGCCGCCGCCGTTGCCGTGAGCGGGCTCATCGGCTTCGTGGGCCTGGTCGTGCCCCATGCCGTGCGCATGGTCGCCGGAACCAGCCATCGGCGTGTCATGCCGCTCTCCCTGCTGTTCGGCGCATCCTTCCTGGCGCTCGCCGACGTGGTGGCACGAACGGTCCGGGCTCCCGCCGAACTTCCCATCGGCGTGATCACCGCCTTCATAGGCGCACCCTTCTTCCTGCTCATCCTGCGCCGACAGGCAACGTCGTGACCCCCATGGAGCAGTCCGTGGCTGTGGAATGGTCGGATGTTTCGGTGGTGCTGGGCGGCCGAACGGTCCTGGACCGCTTCAACCTGTCGGTCACCGGTGGATCCTGGCTGGTTGTCATCGGCCCCAACGGAGCAGGAAAGACGTCACTCATGCGGACCCTGGCGGGCACCGTGGGCCACACCGGGACGATTCGTATCGGTGGCGACGAAACCGGTGGGGTGCAGAGTGCAGAACGCGCTCGGCGACTTGCCGTGGTCCCGCAGCATCCCGTGATCCCCCCCGGAATGAATGTCTTCGATTACGCCCTACTCGGTCGCTCTCCCCATCAGGGCCTGCGGTTCTCGCCCTCGGAGAGGGACCGCAGGCAGACCGTAGAGGTACTGCACCGCCTTGAACTGGGCGGCTTCACGGCCCGCAACCTCGACACGTTGTCCGGCGGCGAAAGACAGCGGGTGGTGGTAGCGCGCGCCCTGGTACAGGACACGCCCATTCTCGTCCTGGACGAGCCGACATCGTTCCTTGACCTCGGGCACCAACTCGAGGTGCTGGAGCTGATAGCAGAACTGCGAACCGAACGCTCCCTGACGGTCATCAGCACACTCCACGACCTGGCGACCGCAGGACAGTTCGCCGACCGGATGGCAGTGCTTGACGGCGGACGCCTGGTCATCCACGGAACGCCAGCCGAGGTCATAACCCCTGGGATAATCGCAAGACACTGGGGGGTCCACGCCGACACCGACGTGGACGCAGATGGTTCGGTGACCGTGACGGTCCGTCGCAGGCAGCAGGCCTGAACTCAGGCGTCCTGCCACTCAATGCGGGGGCAGTCGGACCAGAGCCGTTCCAGGTCGTAGAAGGCCCGGTACTCGTCGTCCAGTATGTGGACGACAAAGCCGCCGAAGTCCATGAGGACCCACCGGTGGTCGGTACGTCCCTCCACCCGGAGTGGCTTCGGGCCATCCAGGATCGTCAACTGCTCTTCGATCTCCTCGGCGATTGCCCGTACCTGCCGGGAGGTCTGCGCGCTGGAGATGACGAAGAAGTCCGTCACGGAGATCACCTCGCCCACGGCGATGATGATCGTGTCGCGCCCCAATTTGTCGTCCGCAGCACGAGCAGCATGACGGGCCCAGTCGGCAAGCGTCACGTCGGAGACATCGGCAGGTGCCTTGGCCCGGCCCGGGGAGGATTGTCGCATTGGGTGGCTGAGGCTATCCGCCTAGGCGGAAGTCGGCTCCGATGACCACCGTCAGGTCGGTCACCGGACTGGCCATCTCATCTAACAGGACACGGGCTCCGAGGGCCGCCGCCAGGGCATTGGCCTCCTCGGCGAGGGCCGGGTCCCGGTGGATCACACGGGTCTGGATCGCTCCATCGGTGCGGAAGTTGCCGACCACCGCCAACTCCACGCCGGTGCGCAGAACCGCTTCACGTGCCGGAGCGTCAAGAGCCGGATTGCCCGAGCCATTCAGGAGCCGGACAGTCGGCCTGAGGCCCGGGACCAGCGGTACCGGGAATGGGAACATGGAGACGACCAGGTCATCGAGCGCGGCCACGTCCACCACCATCGTGGATCCCTCCGGCACCCATGGTCCGGTGACGACGCTGACCGGCCCACCAGCCACCGCTGCCAGCAGGCGGACGACGTCGAGGTCCAACGCCGGCAGGTTCTCCCCGGGATCGCCGGTTCCCACCTGGGCCAACCATGCGCTCCACCAGTCACGTTGTCTGGCGAGGCGCGCCTGGGCGTCGCCATCCTCGGCAAAGCCCAGGAGGTCGGCCACCTCGCCCGGATCAATCGCGACCCTCCCGGCTGGGAACCGTACGACGGTGGTGCCGTCTGCGCCCGTGGAGACCAGGTCGCCCGACAGTTCCACGACGACGGCAGTCGAAGAGCCGGCGAGGTTCTCCCACCGAGCAGGGGTCAGCAGCGCCGTGCCCGTGACCCCAACGTCCAACAGACCGGTCAGTGACGCCCGGACCAGCTCCACACCGCCCTCGCTGTGACGATCCAGCAGCGTGCAGGGCTGGACGACACAACCGGTCACGGCAATCTCAGGGGGCACCAGCAGCACGGTGCCGCCTCCATTGATCCGGTCCGCAACGGCCACGACAGCAACCTGCACCAACTCGCCGGCGTCATCCTCGGTGGCCACCAGGATCGACCAGGTCTGCTCCACGAATGCCTCGAAGCCGGCAGCCGACGGATCGGTGACCGCCTCACGGATCGTGCCCTGCTCGCTGTCCAGGATCATCTGCAGGCCACTGGTCAGCAGCCACCCCGCCCACAGGACCACGATTACCAATGCCGCCGGGAAACCCCATCGCCACGCGGCGGGCAGGGCTGGCGCTGGCCGCCGGCGCTGGGTGGACGGCGCATCCTTCCCTCCCGGCTCCCGACGGGAGTCCGGCTCCACGTCGTTCACGCTCCGATCCCGTAGAGGCTGTGCGCCCGGATGAGCTCCGCCACGCCGGCCGGGACCGAATCGTCGAGTTCGCCAGTAGCGGCGAAACGCTCCCTCAGGTCGTTGCTTGCCAGGTCCGGGAACGATCCATGCAGGACCTGGTGCTCCCAGCCGGCCGGCGGACGACCTTCCTCGAACCCGGGACGCTCCATGACCACGATCGTCGCACGTCGACGTACCTCATCAGGGCGCACCCAGGTATCGAGCCACGGTGCAATGTCGCTACCCAGCAGGAGGAACAGCTCGGCACCGGGCTGGATCTCGCTGAAGTGGGCCAGCGTCTCGGCCGTGTAGGAGGGGCCGCCCCGTCTGATCTCCACATCGTCAACACGGATGCCGTCCAGGCCGACCACGGCCGCCCGGGTCATGGCCAGGCGCACATCGACCGGCGAGACCACGTCGGCATCTCCGATCCTCGCCTCAGCGGTCTTCTGCCATGGGTCGTTGGCGACGACCAGCACCACCAGATCCAGGTCCAGCAACCGACGGGCCTCCAGGGCAGCGGCGGTATGGCCCTGGTGCGGAGGGTCGAAGGTGCCCCCGAGGAGACCGATCCGGCGAGGAGCGACGGTGGGCTCGGAGCCTGACACGGGTCGATGATACTGACACCGGAGTGCTCCCGGGGCCTGCATGGCTCCAGCAGCTGACTGTCACAACCCGGTAGTACACAGCTGTTGACCTGCACATATGAACAGAATCTGGAGTATGCAACCGACGCATGACACACGTCACAGGAACCAGGCTTCACTCAACGGGCCATATGTGCTTGACTATTCGTCAGACGGAGCCATCTGAAAGATCCAATCAACACTTCAGAAGGTGCGTCTCGCCCCTGAAATCCCTTCCCGGTCGCGGCGCGCGTCGCGGACCAGAACGAATGAGATGTGAACAAAGATGAGTGATTCCGTAGGACAGTATCTGAACGAGATCGGCATGGTCCCCCTCCTGAACGCTCAGGAGGAGCGTGAGCTGTCCCAGATCATCGAGCGCGGCGCCGAGGCCCGGGCCAAGAAGGAGGCCGGCGAGGTCGACCGTCAGGTCGAGCGTGCCATCAGGGCCGCAGCCCGCGCCAAGGACCGCTTCATCCGGGCCAACCTGCGCCTGGTCGTGAGCGTCGCCCGCCGCTACCCCCTGCCGCCCGGGATGGAACTCCTGGACCTGATCCAGGAGGGCAACCTGGGCCTTGAGCACGCCGTCGACAAGTTCGACTGGCGCAAGGGCTTCAAGTTCTCGACGTATGCCACCTTCTGGATCCGTCAGGCCATCGGCCGGGCACTCGACCAGAAGGCCAGCCTGGTTCGCCTCCCCGGCGACCGTTCGGCCAGCCTCCGTGCAGCCCTGCGTGCAGTCTCCGGCAACGGCGACGAGCTGGACGAGGAGCACGCAAGGCTCCACCGTCTGACCACCCCCACTTCGCTGGACCGCACCATCGGCGACGATGACAGCAACGAGTTGGTGGACCTCCTCCCCGACGCCGCTCCCGGCCCGGAGGTGGAGGTCATGGCGATAGCCGAGAACGAGATGGCCACCCGCCTGCTGGACGTCCTGGACACCCGTGCCCGCTACGCGGTCGAGCAGCGCTTCGGCCTGACCGACGGCCGTAAGCGTAGTTACCGCGAGGTGGGCGAGGAACTGGGTGTCACTGCCGAGGCGGCCCGCCGCCTTGTCAAGCGAGCGGTGACCACCGTCAGGGACCGGGCCACCGAGGTCATCGACGCAGCCTGAACACCGTGGTCCACCACCGACACGGGGGCGGACCACCCCAATGCATGGCGGCCCCGCATTGGGCCGGCCGTAGGCTTGATCTGTGAGCACGAGCATCGACCCGCGCGCTTCCACCGACTGGGATCCCCGATCCTGGCGTGACCGCGTCGCCCTTCAGCAACCCCAGTGGCCGGACGCCGACGCCCATGCCCGCGCACTCGAAGAGCTCAGCGTGCTGCCCCCGCTGGTCTTCGCAGGCGAGTCACGTGAGCTGACCGAACGCCTTGCTGCGGTCGCAGAGGGGAAGGCCTTCCTCCTGCAGGCAGGTGACTGTGCCGAGTCGTTCGACACGGTTGCCGACTCGATCCGCGACCGGCTTCGGGTGATCCTCCAGATGGCCGTGGTCCTCACGTACTTCACCGGCGTCCCGGTGGTCAAGATCGGTCGTATCGCCGGCCAGTTCGCCAAGCCACGGTCCAAGGACACCGAAACGATCGACGGCGTTGAGCTGCCGGCGTTCCGGGGCCACATCGTCAACGATGTCGGTTTCACCCCCGCCGAACGCATAGCCGACCCCCAGCGCCTCGTCACGGCCTACAACCGGGCCGCCTCCACCCTGAACCTCCTGCGGGCCTTCACGAAGGGTGGCTTCGCCTCCCTCTCAAGGGTCCACCAGTGGAACCGTGAGTTCGTCGCCGCCAGCCCCGCAGGCCAACGCTACGAGGCCCTTGCCAACGAGATCGACCGGGCTGTCCAGTTCATGTCCGCATGCGGCATCAACAGCGACACCCTCACCGATCTTCAACAGGTCGACTTCTACACCAGCCACGAGGCCCTCCTGCTCGACTACGAGGAGGCCCTCACACGCCAGGACTCGCTCACCGGCGACTGGTACGACTGCTCGGCCCACATGCTCTGGATCGGCGAGCGGACACGCCAGATGGATGGTGCACACGTTGAGTTCCTCCGAGGAGTCCGCAACCCGCTGGGCTGCAAGATCGGACCTACCGCGACCGCCGAGGAGGTCCTGGCCCTCTGCGAGGCACTCAACCCGGACCGTCAGCCCGGCCGTCTCACCCTCATCACCCGAATGGGCGCGACCAAGGTCGTGGACCTCCTGCCTCCCCTGCTAAAGGCAGTCAGCGATGCCGGCCATCCCGTGGTGTGGGTCTGCGATCCGATGCACGGCAACACCTTCACGGCCGACGATGGCCGCAAGACCAGGCACTTCGAGGACGTCCTGGCCGAGGTGTCCGGATTCTTCGCCGCCCACAGGTACTCCGGCACCCACCCCGGTGGCGTCCACCTGGAGCTGACCGGCGACGACGTGACCGAATGCCTTGGCGGCGGCTCAGACCTGGTCACCGCCGACCTGGCCAACCGCTACGAGACGATGTGCGACCCCCGCCTGAACGGCAGTCAGAGCATCGACCTTGCGTTCCGTCTCGCCGAACTCCTGCGCAACGGCGGCAACTGACCCCACCCGGAGTGACGCCACAAGGCGGTGGTCCGCTCCTCCTCAGATGAGGTTCTCGACGAAGGCTTCCAGCTGGCGGAGATTTCGTACCTCGTGCACACCGTCGCACCAGGTCCCGTACTCCCCCACGATCGAGTCTCCGGTGTCCCAGTAGGCCTTCGGCTCGGGGTTCAGCCAGAACACCTTGCGCGACCGGTGCTCGATCTCCTTGATGATCCACGACTGCGACGCGTGGTAGTTGTTGCGGGCATCGCCCAGGATCAGGACCGTGGTCTTGGGGCCTACGTCCTTGCCGTAGCGCTCCCAGAAGACTCCGAAGGCGTGCCCGTAGTCCGAGTGGCCATCCACCCAGACCACGTCGGCCTCCGTGTTGACCCTGTGGACCGCATGGCCAATGTCCTCCACGCCCTCGAAGAATCCGGTCACCTCGTCCAGGCCGTCGATGAACACGAAGGACCTGACCTTCGAGAACTGCCCGCTGAGTGCGTACACGAGGTGCAGGGTGAAGCGTGCGAAGGCGGCCACCGATCCCGAGATGTCCGCCACCACCATGATCTCCGGCTTGGCCGGGCGGGGAAACTTGAACTTCAGCTCGGCCGGCACACCGCCGTAGCTCAGGGAGTGGCGCATCGTGGAGCGGAAGTCCAGTGGGCCCTTCCGGCCGTGCCTCCGCTTACGTGCCAGACGTACAGCCAGCTTGCGTGTCAGCGGATAGATGGCCTTCTTCAGGTTGGCCATCTCCTCGCGTGAGGCGTGCATGAAGTCGACGTCCTCGGGAAGCGGCTTTCGAAGTGTCCGGGCCATCGCCTCCACCCCACGGTCCGCCACCAGCCGGCGGCGGATCTCCGCCTCGATCTCGAGCTTCAGGCGGTTCACACGGTCGCTGAACTCGTCGCGTTCGAGACGCTCCTCCAACTGCGTGAGCTTGGCGGGAGCGTCGGCCTGGGCTGCCTCCATGAGGCGTTCCAGCATCTCGTCCAGTTCCAGGTTCCGGAGCGTTCGGTATAGGTAGTAGGTGCCACCGACCGGGCGGCCCGGCTCCATCCCGGCGAAGCGCATCACTGCCTGGCGGGCCAGGGCCCGCAGCATCGCCTCGTCCGCGTTCATGAGTGCCTTGAAGAGCATCTCAGCCAACTGCTCCGGCGTGAGGGCCGACATCCCGCCACCGCCACCACCCTGCGCCTGGCCGTCGCCGGGCATCGTGGCGTCCTCATCATCTGAGGGGTCGCCAGTGGCGTCGCCGTCCACGATCTCGTACTCGGGGCCACGAAGCGAGAAGTAGACCTCGAACACGACCTCGAAGGCCCGCCAGTGGCTGTGGTTCTTGACGAGCGTGGCGCCGAGGGCGTACTTGAAAGCCTCCCGGTCCTCTATGGGGATGTGGGTGACCGCCTCCATGGCGTCCAGGTTCTCAGTGAGGCTGATGGGAAGCCCAGCGTTGCGGAGTTCCAGGATGAAGCCGCTGATAAGGCCCAGCAGCGGCTGGTCAGTCGACGGGGCGGCAGCCGGTTCGGTGACGATCACTTCGAGGTCCGGGACCTGTGCCTCAGGTGGCGGTGCCGGTACCGGTGTCGGCGCCGGTCAACTCCACCGGGTTCTCAGCGAACTCCTTGACCACCTTCTCGATGTCCGTGCGGTACTTGAGGAGCACGTTGGCGGTGTCGGTGGCGGTCTTGGCATCGATCTGCTCGATCCCCAGCAGGACCAGAGTCCTGGCCCAGTCCAATGTCTCAGACACCGACGGGTTCTTCTTGAGGTCGAGTTGACGGATCGACCGCACGATGCGTGCCACCTGGTCGGCCAGGTTGGCATCCACCCCCGGCACCTTCGTGGACACGATCTCGCGCTCGCGTTCGAGGTCCGGGTAGTCGATGTAGAGGTAGAGGCAGCGGCGCTTGAGCGCCTCGGAGAGCTCCCGGGTGCCATTGGAGGTGAGGAACACCAGCGGAATCTGGAGGGCCTTGACCGTGCCCAACTCGGGGATCGACACCTGGTAGTCGGAGAGGATCTCAAGCAGGAGGGCTTCGGTCTCCACCTCGACGCGATCCACCTCGTCAATGAGGAGCACCACAGGGTCCTCCGCCCTTATGGCCTCCAGCAGGGGCCGGGTCAGCAGGAACTCCTCTGAGAAGAGGTCGTCCTCGACCTCGTTCCAACTGGCGCCGTCGCCTTCAGTCTGGATGCGAAGCAACTGCTTCTTGTAGTTCCATTCATACAGGGCCTTGGACTCGTCGAGGCCCTCGTAGCACTGCAGCCGAATGAGCCGGGCGCCCAGGATCTCGGCCACGCTCTTGGCCAACTGTGTCTTGCCGGTACCTGCCGGGCCCTCGACCAGAACCGGCTTGCCGAGGCGGTCTGCCAGGTAGACGACACCGGCAATGCCGTCGTCTGCGAGGTAGTTGACGTCGGCGAGGGAGTTGCGTACCGAGTCGAGGTCGGCGAACCGTGGGGGCTGTTCGATCATGCGGCGAGGCTACCGACCGGTCACTTCCGCTCCGGCATCCGGAGCACGCGATCAGGCTCGAATCTGACCGTCACCAATGACCACGTACTTCTGGGTGGTCAGCTGCTCGAGGCCCATTGGACCGCGGGCGTGCAACTTCTGTGTGCTGATGCCGATCTCGGCGCCGAAGCCGAACTCCTCGCCGTCCACGAACCTGGTGGATGCGTTGACCAGGACGGCTGCGGCGTCCACCTCGGAGGTGAAGCGGGCAGCGGCCCCCCCGTCGCTGGTCACGATGGCCTCACTGTGGCCGGAACCGGTCTCGTTTATGTGACTGATCGCCTCGTCCAGGTCGTCGACCACCCGCACGGAGAGCTTCAGGTCGCCGTACTCGGTCGACCAGTCGTCCTCGGTCGCCACACCGATGCCGGGCACGATGGTGCGGGCCCGTTCGTCGCCCACGAGATCCACGCCCTCCAGGGCGGCGACCGCCATGGGTAGGAACCGTCCGGCCACGCTGGAGTGCACCACCAGGCTCTCCGCTGCGTTGCACACCGACGGGCGTTGCATCTTGGCGTTCACCAGGATCGCCGTCGCCATCTCCAGGTCGGCCGCTTCGTCCACGTACACGTGGCAGTTGCCGCCGCCGTCGATCACGTACGGCACCGTGGCGCTGTCCAGGATGGCGCGGACCAATGACGGGCCACCCCGGGGAATGAGGCAGTCGATGTGGCCCCGCTGCTGCATGAACTGGACTGCGGCCTCACGGCTCACGTCGTCGACGAGGACGAGAGCATCGGCGGGAAGGCCGACATCGACGAGTGCCGACCTGATGCTGGAGGCGATCGCCATGTTGGACGACAGGGCCCCGGAAGAGCCCCGCAGGAAGGCGACGTTGCCGGACTTCAGGCAGAGACCGAAGGCATCGCTCGTCACGTTGGGTCGGTTCTCGTAGATGATCGCCACGACTCCGAGTGGGACCCGGACCCGGGTGATCTCCAGCCCGTTGGGGCGGGTCCATCCGTCCGCCACGAGGCCCACGGGATCGGCAAGGCCCGCCACCTGCCTGAGACCCGATGCCATGCCGGCGATCCGGCCAGGGCCCAGTCGAAGCCGGTCCAGGATGCCGGGGGCCATGCCGGCGGCTTCGCCACGCGCCACATCCTCGGCGTTGGCCTCCAGGATCCCTGCCATATCGGCTTCCAGGTGATCCGCTGCACACAGGAGGGCCGCGTCCTTCTGGTCGGTCGGCGTCCGAGCCAGGATCGGGGCTACAGAGCTGGCACGTCGAGCCAGTTCGGGTATCGGGGTCGGTGTCGCGGACATGGGCGGCAGGCTACCCAGCGCCCTCGGGGCGTCGGTCCGCCGGGCCCGGCCGCGGGTACCGTGGCATTGATGGAGCCGGATACCGACGACCGGTCGAATCGACCGGATGGCAGAGGCTCCTCGGCGGTAGCCGCGGGAATCGCCCTGTCCCGCATTGCCGGCCTGGCGCGTGAGTCGTTGCTGAGGGCAGTGCTGGGCCTCGGGCCTGCCGCTGATGCCTTCGCTGCCGCCCTCCGGATCCCCAACCTGCTGCAGAACCTGCTCGGCGAGGGCTCTCTCTCGGCATCGTTCATACCCGTCTACAGCCGCCTGCTCGGCGAAGGACGCGACGACGAGGCCGGTCGGGTGGCAGGTGCCGTGGCGGGGCTGCTCACCGCCATGGCGGGCATCCTCGTCGTGGCCGCCATAGTGCTGGCCAGACCACTGGCCGTGATCCTGGCTCCGGGCTTCGAGGGCTACCGCCTGGACATGACGGTGAACCTGCTGCGAATCACCACCGGCGGCCTGGGACTCCTCGTGCTCTCGGCCTGGTGCCTGGGCGTCCTGAACAGCCACCGGAGGTTCTTCCTGCCCTATGTGGCGCCGGTCCTCTGGAACGCCGCACAGGTGGCGGTCCTTGCAGCGGCGGCTTTCGGCGACTGGTCCCCCCGCCGTGCCGCCACAGCCCTCGCCTGGGGCCTCGTGGCAGGCGGATTCCTCCAGTTCGGCGTTCAGGCCATCGCCGTCTGGCGTCTCGCACCCGATATCCGCCCCTCCTTCGGCCGGGGCAACGCTGCTGTGGCCGACGTCCGTAGGCGGTTCGGACCAGCGGTCCTGGGCCGTGGCGTGCTGCAGCTCTCCGGATACCTGGACCTGCTGCTGGCCTCGCTACTGGTCACGGGAGCCGTCGCCGGGCTGCTGTCCGCCCAGATCCTCTACGCACTACCGGTGGCCCTGTTCGCCACCAGTGTGGCGGCAGCGGAACTTCCGGAGATGTCCCGCATGACCTCCACGGCGGGTCTGGCAGACCGTGCACTGGCCGCCCGGCGCAGGACCGCCTTCTTCGTGGTCTTCTGCACGGTCGCATACCTGGTGCTGGGCGAATCCATCGTCGGAGCACTCTTCGGATGGGGCGCATTCGACGCTGACGACACGCGGACCGTCGCCCTGGTGCTGGCCGCCTATTCGTTAGGCCTACCGGCTGTCGCCTCGTCGCGGATCTTCCAGAACACCCTCTATGCGATTGGCGACACCAGCGGCCCCGCCCGCATCGCCGCCATACGCGTGGGTCTGGCAGCCGTTGTCGGGGTCACGCTGATGTTTCCGCTGGACAGGCTGGCCGTCCACGGAGGAGAGCTGCTCGGTCTCGACGGCGTCGGCTGGTTCGGGCCGCTTGGCAGCGGTATCCGGAGCGGATCACCGGACCCCCACCTGGGTGCGGTCGGCCTGGCCCTCGGTTCGGCCTGCGCCGCCTGGCTGGAGTTGGCGTTGCTGAGCCGTCGGTGCTGTCGATCCATCGATGGAACCTCGGGGCCGCCTGCGGTCATGGCGCGTCTGGCGCCCGCCACCGGCGCCGCCGTGGTAGTGGCCCTCCTGGCCAGATGGGCCACAGACGGCCTGCCTGCAATCGCTGTGGCACCGATCGGCCTGGCTCTGGCCGGTGGCGCCTACGTCCTGGTGGCTGCGGCCACCGGGGTGGCCGAGGCTGGCCTGATAACCGACCCGATCCGCCGTCGGCTCCACCTCTGACCACAGAGGCAGACAGGGCCTTCGGTCAGGCCGGAAGCACGACCAGGTCGTCGGTGTGGATCACCTCGTGTGCCATGCCTTCAGGGAGCTCCGAGGTTCGCATGCCCATGTGCGCACGCAGCAGGGCGGAATCGTGGCGAACCATGCCCTTGGCGAACACCGTGCCGGTGGGGTCACATAATTCGACCGCCGAGCCGGCCTCCCAGGTGCCGTCCACCTGCACCACGCCGGCCGGTAGCAGCGAGATCCTCCGCTCCTCCAGGGCCCGCCTCGCTCCGGCATCCACGACGATGCGTCCTGCCGACCCGACGGCGAAGGCGATCCAGAGGCGTCTAGCCCCCAGGTCGGAGTCACGTGCATGGACCACGGTCCCGACACCCGGCGCACCGTCGCAGGCGTCGACCATCACGCCGACCCGCCCAGCATCGGCTATCACGGTCCGGACTCCGGACCAGCTGGCGATCTTGGCTGCGGCCAGCTTCGATGCCATGCCGCCGCTGCCCCGAACCGATCCGGCAGAACCGGCGAGGCCTTCGAGCTCCTTGTCGATCTCGATGATCTCCTCGATGAGCGAAGCCTCGGCGTCCATCCGGGGGTCGGCCGTGAAGAGACCCGGCGTGTCGGTCAGGAGCACCAGGGTGGCTGCGTCGACGAGGTGGGCCACAAGGGCGGCGATGCGGTCGTTGTCGCCGAACCGGATCTCATCGTCGGCAATGGCGTCGTTCTCATTGACAACCGGCACCACGCCGAGTTCCAGCAGGCGGTTCAGTGTCCCCCGGGCGTGCAGGTACTGGGCCCGCACGAAGAAGTCCAGCGGGGCCAGCAGGACCTGGCCTGCGACAAGCCCATGACGACCCAGTTCCTCGCGGTAGGTGCGTATGAGGGCACCCTGCCCGACGGCTGACACCGCCTGGAGGGTCACCGGGTCCCTGGGGCGACTGGACCCACCGAGACCCAGCTCCGGGAGGCCTGCGGCTATTGCACCGGAGGTGACCACCACGACGCGCCGGCCCGTGGAACGCAGGGCCGCCACCTCGTCGCAGAGCTTGGCGACCATGGAACGGTCGATGACGCCCTCGTCATCAGTTATCGACGAGGTCCCGATCTTCACGACAGCGGTGTCGCTCCGGCGTGCCATCAGTCCTCTTCGTAGGTGAACGCGAGCCGGCCGATACGCACAGGTTCGCCGTCGCGCACCCCGGCCCGCTTGAGTGCCCTGTCCACGCCCATTCGCTTCAGGCGGTCCTGCAGGTAGTAGAGCGCGTCGTGGTTGGTCAGGTCGTTCAGGTTCGCCACGCGCGCCACCCTCCGGTCCGTGACCTCCCAGGTCCCGTCCTCGCCGCGCACGACGTTCACGTCTTCCGTGACGGGCCTGTGGACCACCACGGCCGGCCCCTCCGGCGGAATCTCCCTGGCCTCCACGACCAGGTCCACCAGACCGTGCACAAGCGGGTCCAGACCCACGCCGGTCATCGACGAGATCCTCTCGCCATCAAAGACCACGTCCGGTTCGGCCACGTCGGAGCGCGATCCCACGGTCAGGCGCGGTCGATCCAGCAGTTCCGGCCGGTATGCACCCAGCTCCCCGAGCAGCACCTCGAGCTGGCGCTCAGGCGTCTCCATGGCGGTGGGTGCCAGGTCGATCATCACCAGGAGCACGTGGGCACGTTCGATGTGGCGTAGGAACCTGTGGCCGAGTCCCTTCCCCTCGCTGGCACCCTCGATGAGACCGGGGATGTCGGCAACCACGAACTCGGGTCGCCCGTCAGGCTGGACCACCCCGAGGTTGGGTTCCAGCGTCGTGAAGGGGTAGTCGGCTATCCGGGGCTTGGCCGCCGAGATCCTGGAGATGAGGGTGCTCTTGCCGACGTTGGGGTATCCCACGAGGGCCACGTCGGCCATGAGGCGCAACTCGAGGCGCAGCCACCGCTCCTCGCCCTCCTCGCCCTGCTCGGCAAAGGACGGCGCCCGGCGTCTGTTGCTCAGGAACTTCGCATTGCCACGGCCGCCATGGCCCGCCTCGGCAGCCAGCCAACGATCACCGTGGTTGACCAGGTCAGCGAGAAGCTCGCCCGTGTGCAGGTCGTGCACCGTGGTCCCCTCGGGGACCTTCACGATCAGGTCGTCAGCTGCCCGTCCGTGGCGCTTGGCACCCGACCCGTGGGTGCCGCTACCTGCACGCCTGTGGGGGTGATCGCGAAACGACAGGAGGGATGCGACATTGTGGTCGGCCTCCATCCAGACGCCGCCACCATCGCCGCCATCACCGCCATCAGGTCCGCCCTTGGGAACGTGGGCCTCCCTACGGAACGACACGGATCCCGCCCCTCCGTCGCCGCCGCGCACGTTGAGCCCGCATTCGTCGACGAACTGGGACATGGACGAGAGCCTACTGAGACCATTGGCCCGGCCCGTTGGACTTCCAGCCTCTCTAGGGTGGCTCGGTGCAGGACCAGAACCACCCGACCAGCGGGCCCGACCAGACCGAACGGGCCGCGACATGGGCATCGACGATGGACGGGCATGGCGCACTCAGCCTCCGGACGGCGCACAGCGACAGCCACGCTGCCATCGCTGTCGCTGCACCCATTGGCCGCATCGACCGGGAAGGCCACACCGAGGTGGCTCTGGCCGACGGCGCCACCCGGGCCGACGGTGCCGGAGATCGCCATGTCGCAGAGGAGCCCGACCCGCTACGGACCTGTTTCGAGCGTGACCGCGACCGGATCCTGCATGCCACCGCATTCCGGCGCCTGGCCGGGAAGACCCAGGTCTTCGTATTCCCCGAGGACCACCAGCGGTCCCGACTCACCCACGCCCTCGAAGTGGCCCAGGTTGCACGGGCCATCGCATCGAGCCTCGGCCTGAACGTGCCCCTCGCCGAGGCCATTGCCCTGGGCCACGACTGCGGGCATGGGCCCGGCGGGCATGCCAGTGAGGACGCACTCAGCCCGTATGTCGATGGCGGCTACGACCACGCCCGTTGGGGAGCCGACGTCACGCTGGCACCGCTGAATCTCTGCAGCGAGACCCTTGACGGCATTCGGAACCATTCCTGGTCGCTCCCCGCCCCTTCCACTCCCGAGGGTGAGGTCGTGAGCTGGGCCGACAGGATCGCCTACGTCTGCCATGACTTCGAGGACGCCGAGCACACCGGGATCGTCGCTGCACACGAACTCCCCGAGTTGGTCCGGGACCGCTGTGGCACGAGTCGTCGGGAGCAGTTGGGGGCCTTCATAGGAAGCGTGGTGGCGGCGTCGGCGCAGTGCGGTCGCATCGGCATGGATGCAGACATGGCCGATGCCCTCAGCGCCTTCCGGAGCTTCGACTACGAGCGGATATACCTCCGGCCGGAATCGTTGGACCAGGCAGCGAGGGTGATCGACCTGCTGCGGGCCCTCGTGGACCACTTCACGGCAGAACCCACGGACCTGCCATCAGATGCGCTCCCGGAACCGGACGCCTCGGGCAGCGACGTGGTGCGACTCGCTGCGGTCCGGCACGTCAGCGGTATGACTGACCGCTACGCCTGCAGGAGCGCCATGCGACTCCTGGACTGGGAGGTCGATCGACTCCCCGCGGCACTCGGCATGTCTTCCTGACCCAGCCGAGCGACGGCCTCTGCTTAGATGCCAATGCCAGCGGGTGGATACATCCCGGTGTCGAGATATCCGGTTTGCCGTCCGAGAAGGTGATACGAGATTTCTTCCGCAGAAGATAAGGCCTGACTGTCAATCTTGACAGCCACCAGGAATAATCCTGAGGGACGTCTCAGTCGGTGAGGATGTCCACCAGCTTGCGACCGGCGCGGCTACCGAACTTGACGACGCCGTCAGCGGTTGCGAACAGGGTGTCGTCCTTGCCGCGGCCCACGTTCGATCCGGGATGGATCTTGGTGCCACGCTGCCGCATGATGATGCTGCCGGCGGTCACGCGACCACCGTCATAGACCTTGACGCCGAGACGCTGTGAGTTGGAATCCCTGCCGTTGCGGCTTGAACCGCCGCCCTTGGTCTTTGACATGCCCTCAGCCCCTTGTGATCCCGGTGATCTCAATCTCAGCCAGATGCTGGCGGTGTCCCCACCGACGACGCTGGTTGGTCTTGTTCTTGTAGGTGAAAGCCCTGATCTTGGGGCCCTTCACGTCGGCCACGATGCGGGCCGAGACGTTGGCACCTGCGAGGGCCTCAGGGGTGGCGAGCACCTCGTCACCGTCAACGACCATCACGGTTGTCAACTGGACCTCGGTGTCGACGGCGCCAAGACGCTCAACGACGACGCGCTGGCCCTCCTCGACCCGATACTGCTTTCCGCCTGTGGCGATTACTGCGTACATAGTGTCCTCACGATATCCGGGGCCGCCTGTGGCGCCACCGCCCACCACCAACACTCGGTGTGACTGATGCCCACTGATCGGCCCTCTGGCCCGATGTCAGTTCGTTCAACGCTGCCCTGCCCGGCCGGAACCGGCCAGCAGCTCGTCATCCAGGATCCGCCCGCTGCCGGAGCAGTCGGCGCACGCCGTACTGAACGACTCCAGCAGGCCTTCACCTATGCGCTTCCGGGTCATCTCGACGATGCCCAGCTCGGAGATGTCGAATACCTGCGTCCTCGTCTTGTCCCGGGCCAGGGCGTGGCGCAATGTGGTTGCCACAGCCTCCCGGTTGGCCCTCACCTCCATGTCGACGAAGTCGATCACGATGATGCCGCCGATGTCCCGCAGCCTGAGCTGCCGGGCAGTCTCCTCGGCGGCCTCCAGGTTGTTCCTGAACACGGTCTCTTCGAGGCTGGACCTACCGACGTTCTTGCCGGTGTTCACATCGATCACCGTCAGGGCCTCGGTGTGCTCGATGATGAGCGAACCGCCGGAAGGCAGCCAGACCTTGCTGTCCAGTGCCTTGCGGAGCTGCTCGTGCACGTGGTGCCGCTCGAACAACGGAAGCGTTTCGGTCTCGGGGTCGTGGTACGAGATGCGTGACACCAGAGCCGGGTTTACGCTCTCCACATAGGTGCGTACCCGTTCGTACATGTCGACATCGTCGATGACGACTCCACGGAAGTCCTTGTTGAACTCCTCGCGGATGAACCGGAAGGCCATCTCCGGCTCCCTGTAGAGCAGGCTCGGTGATTGCGAGCGCTTCGCCAGGGCCTCGATCTCGTCCCACTGCGTGAGGAGCCGACGGACGTCGCGTTCGACCTCCTCGGCGGTGATGTTCTCCGCTGCGGTGCGCACGATGATGCCGTGCTGCTTGGGCTTGACCCCATCCAGGATCGACCGAAGGCGCTTGCGTTCCGAGTCGGGTAGACGCTTCGAGATTCCGAAGGTCGAGCTGTTGGGAACCAGCACGACGAACCTCCCCGGGAGGGAGACCTCCTGGGTCAACCGGGCGCCCTTGTGTGCAATCGGATTCTTGGTGACCTGGGCGATGATTGTCTGGCGCGCCCTGAGCACCTGCTCGATGCGCGGCCTGCCCTTGCCGTCGAAGTCGGAGTCCGAATACTGGATGTCGCCCTGGTAGAGCACGGCGTTCTTCGGGGTACCGATGTCGACAAAGGCCGCCTCCATGCCCGGGAGGACGTTCTGGACCTTCGAGAGGTAGACGTTGCCATGGATCTCGCTGGCATCGTCAGCCGGACGCGACAGGTAGTGCTCGATGAGCTGTCGACCCTCCATGACCGCAATCTGTGTGACACCACCGCTCACGCTGACGCACATGAGGTAGCGGCCAATGGGTATGCCGCGGCGTTCACGACCGCGGCGACGCTTGAGGGTGTCCTCGTCGAGCTCCAGCGGGGCGTCGTCGGTTATCGCCTCCACGGGACGGTTGTCCTGTCCCTGGCGGCGCCCCTGGTCACGGCGGCCCTCACCTGGGGACCCGCCCTCACCACCACCGGATCGGCCGCGGCCGCCACGCCTGCGTCGGCGTTTGCGTCCACCACCCGAGCCGGGCTGGTCCTGACCGCCACCGCCGTCCCCACCGGGACGACTATCGCCGATCTGAGGAGCCGGACGGCTGTCACCGATCTGTGGCTTCGAGCCACCATCCGGTGATGGCCGACTGTCGCCCACTCTCGGAGCGCCGGGAGCCTCAGCGGCCCCTGACCTGGTCGTGTCCATACGACCCGTATCGGATCGTGTTTCGTTGTCCATATTCTCGGACATATATAGTTTCCCTTCTCATCACGCCGGCACCGAGGCCGACGGGGCAGGGGTGACCGGGGCCGTCAACGGCTCCTCGCGATCGTCTCCCTGCGACATCCATTGGTGCATCCTGCACACAGTTCCGGCCTTCAGCGGCGGATCCAACGCCGCCAACAACTCGCTGGGCCTGAGTGCTCGGGGTTGGGTCCCAAGGTCGGCCAGCAGCCGAACCCCGGTTTCCGTGGCCCCGGTGACGTCGAGCGTCAGAACATGGGGTCGGAGGTCTTCGACCACCGGCTTGCCCTTGCGTTCACGCTCGACGACGATCTCATCGCGGGCCAGCACGTCGGCCACCCACGCATTCATCTGTTCCATATCCATGCCGTCCACCTCGATTGACCAGGTGCACGACGTGACGGCCTGCTGTAGCGAGTCGCCCTTCTCCACCGGAGCTATGGCGACAACGTCCAGCCCCACGGGCAACGCCCCGGTGAGGCGCTCCGCCAGGTCCACGAATCGCTCCGTGTTCCAGTCGATGGTCTCACCCTCTTCATCCTTGGAGAGTTCGAGTTCCAGGAACTCGGCCTCCGACTCGTGCCCGGTCGAGAGGGCCAACCCGAATGACATCTTCGGGCGAGGTGAGAAACCCTGGCTGTAGGCCATTGGCAGGCCCACACGACGCAGCGCCCGTTCCCAGATCCGGGCGACGTCCCGGTGGCTGGTGAAGCGCACCTTGCCCTTCTTGGAGTACCGGACACGGAGGCGCATCACGCCACCACCATCTCGGAGTCCTGGCCCGTAACGGGACGCGCCATCAACGACACCGGCACCTCGCCGCCGGTGCTGCGGTCCTGTCCGGTCCCTTGGCTACCGCCGGCCGGCGGCACAGCCGATGCCACGACGTGTTCGATCCCGAAGCCTGTGCAGGCCCCGCAGTCGTAGCAGGGAATCCAACGGCAGTCCTCAAGCCCCAACTCGTCAAGGGCGTCGCGCCAGTCCTGCCACAGGAAGTCCTTGTGGAGGCCCGCCGAGAGGTGGTCCCAGGGGAGCACCTCCTCGCTGGTCCGGTGCCGGTACACGAGGTCCTCGAAGGTCATGCCGTGGGTTTCCATGGCGGTCTCCCAGAGACTGATGTCGAAGTGCTCGCCCCACTCCTGGAACACCCCACCGGCCCGCCACACGTCCTCGATGACCCGCCCGAGACGGCGGTCACCACGACTCATCATCCCCTCGACGACCGAGGCCCGGGCGTCGTGCCACTTCAACTGCACTCCCCGGTAGACCTTCGGCTGGCGCTTCAACTCGTCACGCAGCAGTCCAACCTTGCGGCGCAGCTCGTCCTCGGTGTTCTGGCCGAACCACTGGAAGGGCGTGAACGGCTTGGGCACGAAGCCACCGACCGACACCGTCACCGACGGGCTGCGCTGGTGGCGTCGCCCGACCTCGATGCACTTGCGGGCCAGCTCCAGGATCGCCAGGGTGTCCTCGTCGGTCTCCGTCGGAAGGCCTGTCATGAAGTACAGCTTCACCCGCCGCCAGCCCTGCGAGTAGGCAGACTCGACGGCCGAGTACAGGTCCTCTTCGCTGATGAGCTTGTTGATTACCTGGCGCATCCGCCATGTACCGGCCTCAGGGGCGAAGGTGAGTCCGGTGCGGCGGGCCTTCTGGAGCTCTGCGGCGATCCCCACGGTGAAGGCATCCACCCGGAGGCTGGGCAGCGAGACGGAGACCTGACCGCACGCATCATCTGCGATAGCGGCAGTGACAACCTCCTGGATTCCGCTGAAGTCGGCCGTACTCAGGGAGGTGAGCGAGACCTCGTCGTAACCGGTCCGTCGAAGCCCCTCGGCCACCATTGTCCGGACCTGTTCGGCAGGGCGCTCACGTACCGGGCGCGTGATCATCCCCGCCTGGCAGAAGCGGCAACCCCGGGTGCAACCCCGGAACACCTCGACGTTGAGTCGATCGTGGATCACCTCGGTGAGCGGCACCAGCTGGTTCTTCGGATACGGCCAGTCAGCCAGATCCGCGACGGTGCGCTTCTCCACCACCGGCGGGGCATCGTCGATCGGCACGATGCCCGACAGTCGATCGCCGTCGAACTCCGCCCGGTACAACGAGGGCACGTAGACCCCGGTGACTCCGGAGAGGGCACGCAGCAGTTCCGCCTTAGAGCCCGGCCCGGAGGCCTTCCATGCAGCCACGACCTCGGTGATCTCTCCGACCACCTCTTCACCATCTCCGAGGACCGCTGCGTCCACGAAGTCGGCCATTGGCTCAGGGTTGTAGGAGCAGTGCCCGCCGACGAGGACAAGCGGGTGTTCAGGACCGCGATCCGCAGCACGAACCGGCATTCCTGCCAGGTCGAGGCACTCCAGGACGTTCGTGTACACGAGTTCCGCTGCCAGGTTGAAGGCCAGGATGTCGAACTCGGAGGCGGGCCTGTGGGTGTCCACGGAGAACAACGGAAGGCCCTCGCGGCGAAGCACCTCGGCCATGTCGGTCCAAGGCGCGTAGCTCCGCTCGGCCTCGGCGTCGGGCCGTTCATTCAGGATCTCGTACAGGATCTGGAGACCCTGATTGGGAAGGCCTACCTCGTAGGTGTCCGGGTAGAGGAGGAGCCAGGCCACCGCGTCGGGGTGGTGGGCCGGGACGGTCATCCCGTCCTCACATCCGATGTAGCGGGCCGGTTTCTGTACCTCGGCCAGGACACGTTCGAGTTCGGACCAGAGCGAACTCATGATGTGACCAGCGTACCGACCCGCCCGAGGATCGGCGCCGTCAGGACTCCCCCGCAGTTCATGCCCGCGCCTGACGCTCATGACGGCGCATGTGGACACTCTGGACGAGGCCTATCGAAACGAACGTCGTAACGAGAGAGGAACCTCCATAGCTCACGAGCGGAAACGGAATACCGGTGATGGGCATGATGCCGGTAGCCATGCCGACGCTCTGGAATACCTGGAAGAGCAGCATCGAGAAGACGCCCGCCGAGATCAGAAGTCCGAATCGGTCATCGGCCATCTGCCCTATTCGCCAGATCCGCAGCAGGAGAAAGCCGAAGAGGCCCAGGAGGACCGCCCCCCCGACGAAACCGGTCTCCTCGGCGACCACGGTGAAGATGAAGTCAGTCTGCTGTTCGGGCACCAGAGCGGAGTTGTTCTGGGTGCCCTGGAAGAGGCCCCGACCCGTGAGGCCACCGTTGCCAATGGCCACCTGGGCCTGCTCGAGGTTGTAGCTGGCGGTGGTATCTGACTCGTCGTCCACGAATACCAGCAACCGCCGCACCTGGTACTCCTCGAGAACGTCCGACTGGAGTACCCCCACCAGGCCGGTCACGAGGAGCAGGCCGAGGATGAACAGGTGGCGACCCTTCACCCCGGCCACGAGCGCCATGCCCGCAGCGATCGCCCCGTAGACCAGCACGGTTCCGAGGTCCGGCTGGAGAATGATGAGACCCACAGGCACCGCCACGAGGAGCACAGCCACCACCACCCGCGGCGCCGATGGCTCATCGCCGCGGGCCAGCCACGCCGCCAACGCCAGGATCAGGACCACCTTGCCGAGCTCAGAGGGCTGGAACTGGATTCCGCCGAACTGGAACCATGCCCTGGCTCCCTTCACCTCGATCCCCACGACCAGGACCGCCCCGAGCACACAGAGCATGCCCACGTACACAAGTGGCACAAATCGATGCAGGCGTCGGTGGCCGAACCAACTTGCCAACACCATGGCGGCCACCCCGAGACCAGCCAACCGGGCCTGGCGAACCAGGTGGAACGTCTCCGCCGGCCTGATTTCGGTGGCCGGGCCACGCGTGGCCGAATAGACCATGACCACCCCGATGAGGGCAACCGCGATGGCAAGGGAGGGAAGGGCCAGGTCCACGTGGCGGAGCACACGGGGCCGGTCGTAGTCGGGCCTACGGAGGTCGACCATCAGCCGTTCGCCCCGGTTTCGAGGGCGCTGCCGAAGACCGCCATCACGTCATCCAGAAGGCTCTCGCAGTCCACCCGTACGCCCCTCACCCTCACGGTTCCCGAGGCATCCAGCGATGGGCCACCCGTGGCGGTCGAGGAGGTGTCAGCCGCCTCGAGGCGATCCAGGGTGTTGCCAGACCTCCACTCGTACCACTCGAGGCAGAGCGGGAGCGCCACTGAGCGGGCATACCGGACGGAAGCCAGCGGCGCTTCCGGCACGGTCCCCTCGACCACCTTCTTCATGATCCTGGCAACGAGCGGGGCGGCAACCGAGCTGCCGAATCCCGCCTCCTCCAGGATGGCGGCTATTGCAAACGTGGGCTCGAGTACCGGCCCGAAAGCGGCGAACAGGGAGGTGTCCGCCTTGTCGCGGACCTCCGCCGTGCCTGTCTTGCCGGCAACCGGATACGTCTCCAGGGGGAAATAGGCACCGCCGGTGGCCAGCGAGTTGAACGCCCAGTAGGCGGTGCCCTCCTCGTCTGCGGTCACGCCGCTGAGGCCCTCGAGGACACGCCACCTGAAGCCGGGATCGATCGCCACCTCGGAGAGAACCCGCGGGCCGAACTGGCGCACCACCGAGCCATCTCGTTCCACCACCCGGGAGACGACGTTGGGTGAGAGACGAATCCCACCATTGGCGAAGGTGGCGAAGGCGTTCGCCAGTTGCAGCGGCGTGACGAGGACCTCGCCCTGCCCGATGGCCGTAATGACGTTGTCGCCGGTGGACCAGCCCCATTCCGGGAAGGCCATCGGATTCAACTCGTTGCGCTGCCTCCGGTTGGCCGGCGTCGGCAGGTACCCGTCCTGCTCGAACGGCAGGGTGATTCCGGTCTCCAGTCCAAGGCCGTAGGCACCGGCAGCCTCCTGGATGGCAGTGTCCCGGTGGTCGGCACGGGTGTAGATCGACTCGCCGATCCGGTAGTAGTAGACGTCGCTGGAGACCGTGAGGCTCCTGATCAGGTCGACGTCGTAGTACGGCTTCTCCCCTGCGTTGACGTAACGGCAACCCGGCGGTGGGTCACGCGGGTCGACGTCACCGCAGCCGTGCAGGATGTAGGCACCCGGATCGTCCCAGAGTTCGTCGGCCCGCGGGATCGGACCGACGCCGAATACGCCCTCGTGCCACGCCGCGTGGGCGGTGA
>Ga0302127_10000074_pt1 | contig 41203 bp, 30 predicted proteins | sample CB4_SCM_MG_FD_204452 | JGI IMG/M metagenome (GOLD analysis project Ga0302127, IMG submission 204452) | Marine microbial communities from Western Arctic Ocean, Canada - CB4_SCM | ecosystem: Environmental > Aquatic > Marine > Oceanic | place: Canada: Western Arctic Ocean | collected 2017-09-24
GACTTAGGTGATGATTTCCACAACAAAGCCACCCAATGGAGGGATTCGGACGGCGACGGACTGGGTGATAACTATGCTGATTCAAGCTGGAATCGTGAATCCCACTGGCCAACAAACATCGTAGCCAATGCGTACCGGCCTGATGCCAATCCGTTTGATTTTGATAACGATGGTTATGAAGACGAAGACCTCGATGATGCAGATGAAGGCGATGGCTGGGATGCTTGCCCAACTTTGTACGGAACCAGCAGTGAAGACCGAAGCGGTTGTATTGACAATGATGGAGACGGTTACTCGAACCCAACGACATATTGGGATGAGGATGATGGCGCAGATGAATTCCCTGGTGCCTCAACCCAATGGGAAGATGCCGACGATGACGGATACGGAGACAACTCGGAAGGCAACTACCCTGACGCCTGTCCTTCGACCTACGGTGAGAGTTACATTGACGTCTACGGTTGCGTAGATTCCGATGGTGATGGTTACAGCGAACTCAGCGATGTTGATGATAACGATGACTCGGAAGCGTCAGATTCTGATGGGGATGGCTATGGTGATTCTGGCGATCAATTCCCTTACGATTCAACGCAGTGGAACGACACCGATGAGGATGGTTATGGTGATAACATTTCAGGTAACGACCCTGATGCATTCCCCTACGACTCTGATGAATGGGAAGACGAAGATGGTGATGGATATGGCGATAACGAAGCGGATATGTTCCCTTACGATTCATCACAATGGAACGATACCGATATGGATGGCTACGGCGACAACGCCTCTGGAAACAACCCCGACGCATTCCCGAATGACTGGTCTCAACAGCAAGATTCTGACGGCGATGGGTACGGTGACAATTATTTCGGCAACAACCACGACGATTTCCCCTACGATTCAACACAATGGAACGACTCCGATGATGATGGCTACGGCGATAACGCAACCGGTAACAATCCAGATGCATTTCCCTACGATGATTCTCAATTCGAAGACTCCGATGGTGATGGCTATGGAGACAATGAAGACGGAAACGACCCAGACATGTTCCCATACGATTCAACACAATTCGAAGACTCAGACAATGATGGCTACGGAGACAATACAACCGGGAACAATCCTGATGAATTCCCGTATAATTCCGGCGAATGGGCCGATACTGATGGTGATGGCTATGGAGATAATTATGAAGATCATTGCCCATATGTCTCCGGAAACGTCTCGATGAGCATGTACCAAGGATGCCCTGATTCGGACGGCGACACATATGCTGACTTGGAAGATGCTTTCGATAACGATGACACCCAATGGTCAGATTACGACGGCGATGGCTATGGAGACAATTCCTCTGGAACAACTCCTGATTTTTGCCAAGGAACTGCGGGGACTTCAACCATGTCCATCATATACAATTTCACCAGTGGTATGAGTGAAAATGTAACCGCGTATGGTTGCCCTGACAGTGACAGTGACGGTTATGAAAACCAAAACGACCCGTGCCCATACACGTATGGCAACAGCTGGGTTGACGAATTTGGTTGTGCAGATACTGACCAAGACGGCATCAGCGACTTTTCCGACCCTTATCCAAACGTAGCGACTGATGACATCGAAGATTGGGACAATGATTCCTATGCAGACCATGCACCCGATAATAACGACAACATTGACGCATTCCCTGACGATTCCACACAGTGGAGCGACACCGATTGGGACATGTATGGCGACAATCCAAACGGCACCGACCCCGATGTATTCCCACTGGATTCAACCCAATGGAAAGATTCTGATGGGGATGGATACGGTGACAATTACGATGGCAACAACAGTGATTCATGCATCTATTCAAGCGGTAATTCAACGCTTGACCGCTTCGGCTGTGCGGACTCTGATGGTGATGGCATATCCAACCCTGATGGTGATTGGAGTGTCTATGATGGCGCTGACGCATTCATTTCCGACATCACTCAATGGGAAGATGAAGATGGCGATGGCTATGGAGACAATTTATCTGGAACAACACCAGATAGTTGCTTTGATGTGGCAGGATCATCAACCATGTCGGTTGAGTATAATTTCACAAGTGGTGAGTCCGTGGCCGTAGTGTCTTACGGTTGCCCTGACAGCGACAGTGATGGTTACGACGACGGCTCTGACCCATGCCCCTATTCGTATGGAAACAGTTGGGTTGACTCTTTTGGTTGCCCCGATGCTGACCAAGACGGTATCAGCGACTTTTCCGACCCTTATCCAAACTTAGCGACTGATGACATCGAAGATTGGGACAATGATTCCTATCTTGATCATGCCGCTAATGACCTTGACAATACAGATGATTTCCCTGACGACTCAACCCAATGGTTAGATTATGATTATGATGGCTATGGTGATAATCTAAACGGCAGTGAACCGGATGCCTTCCCTCTCGATGGAAGTCAATGGTCTGATGTTGACGGTGATGGCTATGGAGACAACTACTTCGGCAACAACCACGACGATTGCGTGAATACAAATGGAACTTCAACAATCGACCGCTTTGGTTGTTCAGATTCTGACTCCGATGGCGTCTCAAACCCTGACGGTGACTGGAGCGTGTATAATGGTGCAGATGCTTTCATTTCAGACATCACGCAATGGTCAGATCAAGACGGCGATGGTTACGGTGACAATCAAGCTGGAACGACACCTGATTCCTGTGTATCAGAAGCTGGAAGTTCGACCTTAAGTGCCCATTACAACAATTCAAACGGCCAATGGAGCAACATGACCGAATATGGATGCCTCGATGAAGATGGGGATGGTTATGATGACTTTACGGACCCTTGTCCGTTCTCCTACGGAAACAGTTGGGTTGACCAATTGGCATGCCCAGATACCGACCAAGATGGAGTGAGTGATTTGAACGACCCTCTACCACAAAACCCGAGTACTTCGTCTATCGATTGGGACGGCGACGGTGTTACTGACCACTCGTTTAATCAATCCCTCAATATTGACCAGTTCCCGGAAGATCCGACCCAATGGACCGATACAGATAACGACGGACGCGGTGACAACATGAGCGGCAATGAACCCGATGCTTTCCCGAATGAACCAAGCCAATGGCAAGATACTGACGGCGATGGATACGGTGACAATCAAAACGGCTACAATAGCGACCAATGCCGCTTTACTTCTGGAAACAGCACAATGCCATTCTTCGGTTGCCTTGACAGCGACGGCGATGAATGGGCTGACGAACACGATGCTTTCGAAGATGATGACACGCAATGGCGTGACATGGATGGAGACGGATACGGTGATGAAGTGAATGGTAACACTCCAGACCAATGCTCGAATCAACCGGGGACATCCACCCTTCGTGTTGGCCAAGGTGGAACCAACGTGACATTCTACGGTTGTGAAGACCGTGATAACGATGGGTATGAAGACCAAACTGACCCTTGTCCGAATCAATACGGAACAAGTTGGGTCGACCAACTGGCTTGTATCGACGATGATGGAGATGGAATCAGCAACGCAGAAGACCCTGAACCATTCACCGCTACAACAGATATCGAAGATTGGGACGGTGATGGCTACCTTGACCATGCAGACAATGAATCGTTGAATACCGATGACTTCCCAGCCGATTCCTCGCAATGGGTGGATTCTGATGGTGATGGCTATGGAGACAATTTGAACGGTAATGAACCTGATATGTTCCCGAATGAAGGCACCCAATGGATGGATTCTGACGGTGACGGTTATGGCGACAACAACGAAGTCTGGGCCTACAATCCCGATGCATGTACCTTTGATAACGGCAACAGCACCCTTGACCGAAACGGATGCATTGACTCGGATGGCGATGGTTACAGTGATGCGTCCTCGACATGGTTGGCGTATCCCTATGGACCAGCAGATAGCCTGCCGTATGATTCAACTCAATGGGAAGACCTTGATGGCGATGGCTGTGGAGATGAATATCAATTCATTATTGATGATGAAACAGGATTAAGAAATGAAACTGGAGATGCTTTCCCGAAAGATGCAGAGCAATGCAGTGATGAAGACGGTGATGGATTCGGCGAAGAAGAAGATGCATTCCCTGAAGATAAGACTGAATGGATCGATGCTGATGGAGATGGAGTAGGATTTAACAGCGATTGGGATGATTTGGACCGGACTCAATCAATAGATTCTGATGGCGACGGCTACGGAGACGACCAAGATGGTCGTGATGCTGACGTATTCCCTAATGACCCGTTACAATGGCGAGATTCTGATTACGATGGATATGGTGATAACCATAATGAAGACAATGGCGACCAATTTCCACGTGACCCAACTCAATGGAATGATACAGACATGGATGGCCATGGTGACAATTTGTGGGGCAACGATCCAGATGCTTTCATCAATAATAACGAAGAGTGGGAAGATCTCGACGGCGACCGACTTGGAGATAACAAAGCCGACCAATGCTATGATGTTGATTCGGGTGAACTGCGCATGTGTATCTTTGATGCAGATAACGATGGCTTTGATGATGATGATGACCAATTCCCTGATGAAAAGACTCAATGGATTGATGAGGACCTCGACGGGAAAGGTGACAATTGTCGCTTTTACGAAATTAGAGAAGGTGTCTACGGGTCGGATAATGTCGAATATCTCAACATTAACGCCACCACTGCATTCAACGGTGATTGTTCACTTAATGACCGAGACAATGATGGACGAAAAGACCCTTCAAACCCGATTTATACCGACACAAACCAAATTCAAATCAAGAAGGAGTCACTCATATGCATAACTTTGGGAACAACAGAAAAATGTGAAGATGCATTCCCTGACGACCCGAATGAATGGGCAGACAATGATGAAGACGGTACTGGAGATAATGCGGACCAAGACGATGATAATGACGGCGTCTCTGATAAAGTGGAAGAGGATTCAGGCACTGATTCATTTAGTTCTGCATCCAAACCCTTCGCAGGCGTGGACATTCCAGTTGTCGACATCAATCTCCAAGAATGGGATTTGATTACGATTGGAATCGGTGGACCAAGCGCACTTTACCTCGCTTTCACCTTCCTTTCACGAAACAAAAGAACTGAAGAATTTGAAGAACTAATCCATATAGCAAAATCTGAAATTGAATTGCAAACGATCAGTGACCGCTACGAACGAGCACTGCAAATGCGTTTGATTGGAGCACACCAAGGTTTGAGACTCGAACGTATTCGCTCAAAGCGAGAGAATATCCTAGAATACGACATGGTGGAGCAACACAACATGGAAGTCGATTTGCTACCAAAGCAAGCGGTTGAGATTCCATCCTCTGAAGAAGAGTGAGGCACACCCCTATGAGGCACCGTCTACTCGGTGCATCATGGCACGTGGTGGGCTGGACGGCGAAATCGCTCGCTTGAAGCACAAAGATGTGCGTCAGCGCAGGCGTGCTATCCGAGTATTATTCGATACCGACATCCCTCGGGCACTGGAGGGATTCGTCCCTCTGCTAAACGATAAGGATGCTTGGTTTCGCTCAAAAGCACTTGAAGCACATCGCAAATGGGCACCAAAACAAGGCGTCGAAAGTTTGCGAACTTTAGCGACACATTCCTGGCTTGATGCGAGACGGTGTGCAGCAAATCTGCTCGGTGATTTTTCTCAAGATACAACTGAAATCGCTCTAATATTGATTGAAGATGAAGACTTGACATGTACCAGAAAAGCAGCGGAGGATTTGCTCAGAGGCAAAGAGGCCGCTCGTTATGCTGAACAATTCCAAACGCATGATGACAGTGCACTAAGACGAATGGCAGTTCTCAGTCAAGGTGCAAATGCAAAACATCGCGCAACAGCTCTTTACGATGAAAATAACGGCGTTTGTGAAGCAGCGTTGCAAGCCATGGTAGACAACGGTGAAACGCTGTCTGAAGACAGCATGAAGGAAATTCTCAAACGTGGCCTCAAATCCACTCCTTTGCTTTCATCCGCAGTTCACAACGCAGGAGAAGTATTGGTTGAAATCGCTAAACATGCCGATGGTCAAACGATTAAAGCGTTAGTCAAAGAACTCCGTTCGCAATGTGATTCGTTAGAGGATACAGCGATTCAATTGCTGCTTGAACATGATTTATTTGTAGTTTCAGGTCGATGGATGCAAGGTAAAAAGAGCAAAGATATCGATGCATTACGTTGGAACATCATACGTGATGAGTCGGTTGATGTCATTGAACGTGCACGTTTACTTGAACGCCTTATTGGTCGCTGTGGAGAGGTAGAAATCGCAGAAGAAAACCGTCGATTCCTCTCTGAATGCAGTGATGAGTTACTCCGCATTTCAGCAGAGAACCTTTCTACCGCCTCTACTGAACTTGGTATATGAGCCGCTCATCCTCAGGCATTCGCTTCCTCATCGACGCAACAGAAGGGGAATCCCGACGTCTGTGTGTTGGTATTGAAATCAACGGCCCCTTTACTGCCTCAAATCTCACTGTTCATTTCCCTCGATGGGTGCCTGGGTCCTATTTCTTGCGTGAACCAATTCAGCATATGACCGAATTTGTAGCGACCGACCAATCTGGAAACGTGCTGGCTGCAAGTCGAAAAGATGTCGATGCAATGCGTATCAAAATCTCACCAGACACCAACAGCGTGATGTTGACCTATCGACTTCTTGCTACCGACCTTTCGGTCCGAGGAAATCATTTGGACACCACACATCTGCACATGATGCCACCCTTTACCTGGTTCATGCCGACTGAAGGAATCGATTCTGCCCGAATGAACATGGAACACATTGTCGAATTACATGCACCTAAAGGATGGATGCCTGCAACACAATACACCGATGCTGGAAACAAGACTGGCATAGGCGAATTGACAAAAAATCAAGGCACGACTCATTGCTTTACTTCACCACAGCGTGATGAGTTCCTCGATGCTATTATCGAATGCAATCCCAATGCCATGGATTCGTGGGACGTCGATGGACGTACACATCACCTCAAATTGTGGGATAGTGGTGGACATCAGATTGATGCTGGAATGTTAGAACGATTCAAACTCGATATGGACCGAGTCGTCAAAGAGCATCACGCCTTATTCGGGATTCCTCCTTGGGACAATTACGTTACGGTCATCCAACTTACTGAGAACATGAGAGGTGGACTTGAACACCTTAATTCACAAACTTCAATGCTGCCACGCCAATGCCTTATGCCGGGTCATGAGGATGAATACCGGGACTTAGTGAGCTTGTTTAGCCACGAATACCTCCACCAATGGAACGTGAAGCGATTACGACCTCGGAATTTCCTTGATTATGATTTACAACGCGAAGCACATTCGGATTTATTGTGGTGGTTTGAAGGTGGAACTTCATGGATGGGTGACATGCTCTGTGTTCGCTCTGGTGCATGGTCCGAAGAAGACTGGCGCAAGGATTTCATGCGGAAGATGAAGCGCCATACCACTCGACATGGAATGGAAATTGAATCGCTGGCTGAATCAAGCCACGATGCTTGGATCCACTTGTATCGAGGCCATGCCTTTTCTCGAGAGACGCAAATTTCGTATTATCTCGAAGGGGAATTAGCAATCATGCAGTTAGATGCTGAATTACGTCGACGCTCCAAAGGCGATGTTGGAGTCTGTGATTTAATGGCTGAATTATGTCGGAAACATGCTCTTGAATACGACGGAGTTAAACGTTTAGGTGTGACATACAAAGATATCCGTAGAGCCTTAACTTCGATGAAAGGTGGACGACAATTAGGTTCCTTACTCGATGACTTGATGCATCAACGTCAAGCACCTGATATGAAGGCAACAATGGCCTTTTTCGGATTGGACCTCGCCCCTGAAAACACACTCAAAGACGGTGAAGAAACTCATGGATGGTTAGGTGTAAACCTCTCCGGAAAGGATGGTAAAGTCATCGTGACTTCTCATCTCAAAGGCTCTCCTGTACGCCATTGTATAATGCCGAGTGATGAAATTGTAGCAGTGGACGGTGTCCGAACTTCTTCTATCAAAGCGCTCAAGACTTCGCTCAAAGGTAAAGTTGGAACTGAAGTGAAGGTGATGGTCTCTCATGAAGGAATCATTCATGAACACACCATTTCTCCTGTTTCAACACCACAACATGGTGTGAAGCTAGATGGTAAAGGAAACGCTCGCTGGCGGGCCTATATCGCTACGCGTCAATCCGATTGAGTCGGTGCATGCTGTTCAAGAACTTCCAATGGCACATGGATTGGTGGCAAATGGTCAGCAATGGTATGACGGCTGGTCTTTGGAGGAAATACCTGGTCTGAAAGACACATATCGACCACTTGTTGTTTTGTAATCGATTTCAGTTCTGATGCTGGCCAAACATCCACTTCAATACGCTCATCGGAGAGGTAATCGACACAAATGGCTGGAACACGCGCCAAGTTCAGTTCTCCAGCAATCGAATAACGATGATGGCCGTCTAAAATAGCGCCTGTTCGCTTATCTACGATGAGTGGCTTGGTAAATCCGCCCCAGCGTTTGGTCATCTCAAGCAATTTATCTCGATTTCGAGGTTTGATTTCTTCATGCGGTTTGAGCCATTCATACGGCACGAGGCGAACATCTTCTTCATCCCACATTGAGCCGTTCCAACAGCCATTCTGCGATAATGCTTTGTCTATCTTGCGCCCCCATCCGGGGTAAAGGGGGGTTCGTATGTCGAGTGAAGGTTGGCCGAATCCCGCTCTTGAAGCAGATGTCCCTGCTCTTCCATGCCCGCCCAACGTCGTCGATTGGCTTGAGAAGTTACCACCTCGTATTCTCGAAATCGCTTCGACCATCACCCAATATGGCGGTGGAATATGGATTGTTGGCGGGGCTGTTCGAGATGTTTGCCTTGGAATTGATGTTCATGATATTGATTTTGCAGTAACGCTTGAACCGCAACAGATGATGGAGATATTTCCCGATTCAATACCAACTGGCATCGATTATGGAACCGTGAGCCTTCGAGGCGACGGCGTATTCTACGAAGCGACAACACTCCGTACAGAAAGTGCGTATGAAGATGGACGACGGCCTGAACAAGTCAGTTGGGGTATTTCTCTTTCCGAAGACCTTGAACGGCGTGATTTCACCATCAATGCAATGGCCATCGATATTGCTCGAAAAGTGATGCATGATCCGCATCATGGGCTGCAAGATATGGAGAGAGGAATGCTTCGCGCCGTCGGTCAAGCCTATCGGAGAATCTCTGAAGATGGATTACGAATTCTTCGAGCATACCGTTTCCTCGACCGGGGCAAGGCAGGAGTTTGGAAGTTCGATTCCGAGTTAAGTGAAGCACTGCGTCAAAATTCACACATGCTCAAGGCGGTCGCACATGAACGGATTTGGATGGAATGGTTCAAAATCCTAAACGGTAAAAACATGGCTCAGGTCGTTGAAAAGATGGGCCACGATGGCATACTGGATTGCTTCTTACCTGGTGAATGGAGTGCGCAACATCTTCGTTTTGCAGCACTTGAACACCACTATGTCTATGAGTTAGATGGCCTCACACGATTCGCCCTACTACTTGCAGAATGCTTTTCTATAGAGGTGGAGGAGGCACTCATTGGACTTAAACTCTCCAAAAAAGAACGGACATATATTCTTGACCTTCACGGTCGTTTTGGAACACTACCTCACGAATCTCTCGCAAATATGAGAGTCTTTCGAGCAGTTCTTGAACATCATGCCGAACAGCATTTGAAACTTGAAGTCGTTCTCCGCAGCCACGGGATTTCCCCTTCGGGAGGAAGTGGGGATGAAGATGCAGACGCAGTGTATGGCTTACTCGAAAAATTCGAAGAATTGGCTCCGTTGAAAAGTGGCCATGATTCACTTATTGATGGCCATTGGCTCATGGAACGCACTGGCATTGCAAAAGGAAAAGCACTCGGGCGATTGAAAACATGGCTCCATAGACTGCAAATCGAAAGAGATTTGGCAGATTCTGCTGAAGTTGAAGCGGTACTTTGCACACTCCATTGGACTGAAGAGAATCATTTGGATTGGCCAAAATTACAATATCCAGATTGAAGTGATGGCATCAAGTTGATGAGGTAGGCCGTTGTGCTCACAACATGCAAGGTGACGCTGTGCGTAATATGGCCTTTGAAAAGATTGAAGAAAAGTTCATGCAGAAAGGAATCAATCTCGCGGTTTTGGACAATCAAGAATTGGCTGCTGTAGCGGTTCAGTTCACCGGTGAGGCACCTCCAGACCATTTGCCTCGGGAAACTATTATTGAAATCTTATCACAACAAGAAAGTGTCCAAAAGTGGGCTCTTTCGGTCAAAGAAAAAATTGGTTCAAACGCAACTGAGGCCGTCACAGGTCAAATTCGTGACCGGGCTCAGGCGGTTCAAGCGAAAGCGAATTCTAGAATCGGAAATGACCCAATTGCTGCACAGATGACTGAGAAGTTTGGAGTCTGGCTCAAAGAATCTGGATTTACTTCTACTCAATTAACCCAAATGCTCGATTCAAATGCAGATGGTTTTATTTCAAGTGAAGAAGCCACTAATTTAATCCGGGAACTATCAAATGCTGAACCACCGGAATGGGTCATCAACCATGTGCTAAAGGTCATGGACTCCAACGGCGACGGTCAATTGTCCGTGCCCGAATGGTGGGACTTCTTGGAATCAATTGGTTTTCAAGTGAATGTTAGTCCCGGTGATGATGAGTTTGCCGATTTGGAACAAGAATTGCTCACTGAACAGAAAGCAGAGGTAGAACGTACTAGAGCCATAACCGAATCGGAACAAGACATGGTTGAGGCACTGGCAGAAGCGGAAAAAAGGACTGCTGAGCGAGAATCTGAGGCTGAAAAGGTGGCTGAGGCTGAAAAGGTGGCTGAAAGCCTCAATATTGAATCTCAAAAATTAGAAGATGATTTGTCACCTGATGAGGATGATACATCTTCTCTGATTGATGTTACGTCCAATCAGGATGTTACCCCAGAGGTGTCATCTGCTATCGAAAATCCAACGGTATTGGAGATCAAACATCTTGAAAATAGTCGTCTTTCTAGTGAAGCAGCAGCCATTATTGAACAATGTAGTGAATATACATGCGTCATCAAAGTAGAGGAAGTCAGCCGTACACTCTTGGCATCAGACCAATACCGCGGAGGATGTTCGATTCAAGGTGAAATCAACGGAGAACCTTTCTCTGCTGGGATCATGTTCACTGCCTCGGAAAATGAATTGATTGAATCTTTTAAACGAGGTTCTCTAATTACCTGCCAAGCAAGGATTGTCAAATGGTCCAGCGGTTCAAGGCAAGCAACTCTCGCAGGTCAAAACCCTGTGATGAAGTGAATCACTTTAGGGCACGAGCAATGACAATTCGTTGAACTTCTTGAGTTCCTTCATAGATTTGAGTGATTTTTGCGTCTCGGAAGAAGCGTTCGACTGGGAATTCTTTGGTGTAGCCGTATCCACCCAATACTTGGATGGCCCGTTCTGAAACCCACATGGCTGTATCTCCTGCGTACAGTTTTGCCATACTGGCTTCTTTCGAATGCCGAGGGCCATTGTGTTCGTAGTGTTGTTGTTTGACCCATGAAGCGCGGTAGACAAGGAGGCGAGAAGCGTCAATACGTGTCGCCATATCTGCAAGATAAGCCATAATCATTTGATGATGAGCGATTGGTTTTCCAAAGGCTTCACGCTCGTGAGCGTATTTTAGAGCTGCTTCGTATGCACCTTGAGCGATACCCAAAGCCTGTGCTGCAATTCCAATTCGGCTGTTATCAAGTGCATTCATTGCGATTGGGAAGCCTTTGCCCACTCCTTTGAGGACATTTTCCACAGGCACCTTACAATCTTCAAGAATGATGGTACAGGTATCCGATGAGCGAATCCCGAGTTTGTTTTCTTTCTTACCGGCTGAAAATCCTTCAAAAGAAGATTCAACAATGAAAGCAGTAGAGCCACCGTGCTTCTTTACACCGTAGTCAGGATGGTCAACATCTTTGGCAAACAAGACCATGATTTTGGCTTGAATGCCATTGGTAACCCACATTTTTTCACCATTCAAGAGATAGAACTTACCGTCTTCGGACAGTTTCGCTTTACAACTCATGGCTGCTGCATCGGTACCTGCACCTGCTTCAGACAGTGAATATGCGCCGACTTCACCTGCTGCTAGACGAGGCAAATACTGTTCTTTTTGTGAATCATTACCATTCAATACAATGGTTTTCGCACAAAGACCTACATGGACGCAATACATAACTGCAAACGAAGGATCAACGCGTGCTAGCTCTTCAACGATTATCGATTCTGAGATATCGTCGACGGGAGAACCACCATACTTTTCGGGAATCGTAACCCCTTGGAGTCCATACTCGAGAAACTCTAGCCATTCCGCGGAGGGTGCAATCTGATTTTCGTCGCGGTGCTCGATTGTAGGAGTCAATACGCTTTCTGCAAAATCCCGAACAAGTTCGCGAATCATTTGCTGTTCATCGTTTTCGGCGAAATCCATAGGCGACCAAAGGGTGCTAATACCTCGCCTCACTTAACCCGTTTGTCGTATTTTCTTGAAGGCTGGATATACTTAATTTGATATACAATGGTGATTGGGCCGAATTAAGGAAGTCAAAACCATGGACGAAGAAGTGGTAGAATTCAGCATAGCCCATAACAGAAAATATTCTCGTGACCACCTGTGGTATCAAGAGAAAGATGACCGCTTGATGATTGGAGTCAGTGAATATCTCGCCGTTGAAATCGGTGAAGTTTTGCGTGTGATTCTCCCTCAAGCAGAATATGAAATCGACGAAGGTCGCGATATGTTCTCGATTTGGACAGCTGAAGAGAAGGTTGCCTTCCCTTCACAATACTCCGGGCTCATCGCTGAAGTGAACGGTGAAGTTGAAATCAACCCTGATTTGGTCAATGATTCCGCATATGACCATGGCTGGATTATCATCATCGAACCTCACGAAATGGACCTCGAAAACTTACTCGACCCTGACGAGTATGTCGAATTCCTTGCTGAACTTTGAGAAAAAGTCATATTCTGACACTTGAGGCCCTCTACTATGATGGATGCTCTACATCGACTTCGAGAGAGTCTTCGTAATGCTCCAGTTATTTGGAAAGGCGATTACCCATATTTCATTCACCCCATCACTGATGGAGTACCTCGCCTTGACCCGTTGGTCCTAAAAGCGGTTACCGATTTGTGTGAAACGGCAATTGAATGGGATGGTGTTGACCTCATATTAGGGATTGAAGCGATGGGTTTACCGCTGACTGCACCCTTGAGCATTCGAACTGGAATTCCGTTGATTATCGCACGGAAGCGTTCCTACGGCCTTGAAGGAGAGGTCACCATCGGACAAGAAACTGGTTATTCAAAAGGTGAAATGTTTCTCAACGATTTCAAACCTGGAGAAAAAGTCGTCATCGTTGACGATGTGCTTTCAACAGGAGGTACGCTCAAAGCAGTGCTTGAAGGAGTTAGGAGAACCGGTGCCGAAGTTACGCATATTATCGCTGTCGTTGAAAAAGGCCCCGGATTGGTCAAATTACAAGCCGAATATCCGGATGTCATTATCGAATCTTTAGTTCGTTTGGAAATGGACGGCGACCGTATCATTTTGCTCGATGAAGCGTAATTTCCCGTAAAGGGTGGATTGATGAGGGAGAGGCGTGCCCCTTGGCTCGGGGACAACCATGGATTTAGATCGTCACGACTTTCAACTCACCGAATTGATAGAACGTATTCAATCAAATGATAACCGCTTGGTAGCCCTTCAAATTCCTGAAGGATTGAAAATGCAAGCCCTCGAAATGATGGACACGATTGAAACTGAAACAAGTGCGAAAGTCATCTTGGCAGCGGACCCGTGTTACGGGGCATGTGATTTAGTTCACGATAAAATGGGGATGATGGGTGTTGAATTGGTTGCACACATGGGACATTCACAGATGAACATCGATTCAGGAATGCCGACACAATTCATTGATGTTACCTATGATGGCGAACCTGAACTGGAGCCAATCATTCCATTCTTAGAAGCTCATCGAGCCATGGCTCGCCAGCGAATGGAAAACCAACCTGCTCCAGAAGACCTTTCGGAAGAAGAAGCACAAGACCGCTTCATGGATGCTGTTGGTCGGCTTGCTCCCCTTACGGGTACGAAACTCGGCTTGGTTGGCTCGATTCAACACTTGCACCTGCTCCCAGAGTACTTTGACCGTTTGGAAAAAGCGGGATACGAAGTAGAAATTCCAATTGGCGGGGCTCGTCTTTCGTTCCCAGGCCAAGTATTGGGTTGCAATTATTCCGGCGATGATGACTCGATTGGCCACTATCTATTCCTTGGCTCGGGTGACTTCCACCCGATCGGCTTAGTACTCCATACTGGAAAGCCACTGGCTATTCTCGACCCTTATTCGGGTGAGGCGAGAGAAATGTCCTTGAAATATATTGAACGTATTCTACGACAGCGCTTCGGCCTGATTATGGCATGTGGTGAGGCTCAAAGATTTGGCATACTCATCGGTGAAAAACCGGGACAGATGCGTCGTAGTCTCGCCCTTCGGATGAAGAGAATCCTCGAAAAGCATGGCAAGAAAGGTTACTTGCTGGCGTTGGAACACGTCGGGCCTGAGTTGATTGATTTCTATCCTGTTGATGCCTTTGTCAATACTGCATGCCCACGTATTGCAATTGATGATGCAGTGCGTTATCAAAAGCCACTTATCACTCCATTTGAGCTTGAAGTTGCTCTTGGTGAAAAGAAATGGGAAACTGGTTATCAATTTGATGAAATCCCCTGAGTTCAACTCACTTTCATCGTAATTGGTGTTCTTTTCACCTGAAGAAACCGTATGTTCAATAACGGTTGGCGTAAGCCTTCCGATGTTATGAGTAACTATCTCGACCGGATTGGCGCTGGCTGGGTTCTGGCAAATCCTGAAGTGTTTAATTTTGATTACATTCCAAACGAACTTGTTGGTCGCGAGGAGATTCAAAACGAATTAGCATCGAAATTCACGACACTCCACTCCCCCGAAGGCTCAGGAAGAGTTGTCATCACAGGGCCCGTGGGGTGCGGTAAAACTGTGCTTGCACGGACATTCTGCCGTGATATTCAACGTCATTTAACCAACAAGCGAAACATTCGTTCCGTTCATGTCAATTGCCGTAATGCCTCGACCAGTATGCGTGTTGTTCAACGAATACTACACGAACTGGCACCAGGGCATCCGGACCGTGGCCTCTCTATGGGTGAATTGTTGATGAGTCTTCGGCGAATCCTCCGGACAGAGACTTCACATCTCATCATCGTCCTTGATGAGGTTGACCACATGCTTCGTCGTTCAGGCGATGACTTACTCTATCAATTGCTGCGTATCGATGAAGACCAAAGCGGTAGAGGAACACTTTCTCTTATTCTCATCAGTCAAGAACAAGTCCTTGATGTCCTAGAAACTGCAGTCATCTCTCGAATGGGTAACACCAATCATCTTCGTATTCAACCCTACAACATCGAAGGGCTTGAGGCCATTGCCACCCAACGAGCAATCGATGGCTTAGTCCCAGGAACTTGGACGCCTGAAATCATCCGCCTCCTTGCAGAAAAAGCGGCTCCAACAGGGGATGCGCGACGGGTAATTGAATTACTCAATGCGGCGGTCGAACGGTGTGAATTCCGGCAGGATGACCACAGTGAACGCCGGCTTACTGTGGAGGATATTCACCTCCCGCTGGAAAATTCTCCGACTTCGCTGGGAAGTAACCTCGAGCACATTGATGACCTCAATTCAAACGCGATGTTAGTGTTGCTTTCTTTGTGCAGACGACTCACCAAAGAAGAGACCATGACCACTGGAGATGTCGAGCAACTTTATGCTGTCGTATGTGAAGAATACGAACAGAAAATGAAGAGCCATACCACGATTTGGAAATATCTCAAGGAATTTGAACACCGCCAAATTATTTCCTCCCGAGTAGCAACAATCGCAGATGGACGAGGCCGTACAACACACCTTAGCATGCCGCATTATCTTCCAAAAGACCTCGGAATTCGTCTTGAAATGTTGCTAAAAAAGAAGTTTCGCTGATTGATTCCTCGTCCGTAATCAAACGGTGGGGCTAAATACAGGTCGATGGTCGGAAGGTCGTTCTAGAAGTGATATTATGGCTGTTGGACTACAAGGAGAATTTGTCGCTGTAGTGAATGATACCGATCCGAAAAACGGCGGTAAGTCTTATTCACTCAAAATTAGTGGAAATAATCATGCTCAATTGTTGGGTAAGAAAATCGGCGATACCGTCGATGGAATCTTTGTCGGAGAAGGTGAACAAACACTTTCCGGATTCAAACTCCAAATTACTGGAGGCTCAGACAAAACAGGAACTCCTCTTCGCCGAGACCTTGAAGGCGGTCGCCGACAAGCTATTCTTGTAACACGTTCAACTGGATTCAAAGGACACAGCCTTGTGTTCAAGAACAAGGGCGGAGAAAAGAAGCGTTTCCGTTACAAGCCAGACGGTCTACGAAAGCGTCGTTACTTCCGTGGTAACACCATTAACCAAGACACACGTCAAATCAACCTCAAAGTCATCGAGACTGGAAAGAAGTCTCTTGGAGACCTCCTCGCAGCAGGAAGCGAGGAAGCGTCGGAGTGAATCCCGAGAGGGTTTTCGTAGAAAAGGGAGAAAGGGAGCATGGCACGAAAGCTTCCCACACAACCTGAAATCAATATCGGATTAGTCGGCCACGTCGACCACGGTAAAACAACCTTAACACAAGCTCTTTCCGGAGTTTGGACTGATACGCATTCGGAAGAAAGAAAGCGTGGTATCTCAATTAAACTTGGATACGCAGACACTGCATTTTACAAGACAAAGGAAGGTCAATACTACGCCACTGGGCGTCATCCAGATGGAAAAGATGACGAACCAAAGGAATTGGAGAGAGTTATTTCCTTTGTTGACGCTCCTGGTCACGAGACACTGATGGCTATCATGATTACCGGGGCATCGATTATGGATGGTGCCATGCTTATGGTTGCCGCTAATGAGCCCTGCCCACAACCACAAACTCGAGAACATCTCATGGCATTGGAAATCGCTGGTATTGAAAACATAGTGATCGTTCAAAACAAAATCGATTTGGTCAGCAAAGAACGTGCTCTTGAGTCCTATGGTGAAATTAAAGCGTTCCTCGAAGGAACCATCGCAGAAAAAGCACCTGTAATTCCTGTTTCAGCCCATCATGATGTCAATTTGGATATTCTCATCGATGCAATTGAAAAGACAATCCCAACCCCAGACCGTTCAAAGGATAAGCGGTCAATCATGCATGTTGCTCGTTCATTCGACATCAACCGCCCGGGAACACGACCTGCAAAGTTGCTTGGTGGTGTGATTGGCGGTAGTATCATCGAAGGGAAATTCGACATTGGTGATGAAATCATCATTGGCCCAGGAAGAAAAATCGAAAACGGTTCAAAAGTATCATGGGAGCCCATTGAAGCAACTGTAAGCAGCATGAAAGGAGGTGGCTTGAACCTCGAAACTATGCATTCAGGTGGATTGTGTGGCATGGCTACGATGCTTGACCCTTCCATTACCACTGCAGACAATCTCTCAGGCCAAGTCGTTGCTCGAAAGGGCGATTTGCCAGAAGTCCGACATATGGTGTCTGTCGATGTGAAATTGATGGAGACAATGGTCGCTGGTGAAGGTGAGTCGCCTGAGAAAATTTACCCATTGCGAAACAATGAGATGTTGATGATCAACGTAGCAACAGCGACCTCGGTCGGTGTTACAAAGAACTCTGAAAAAGGCAAGGCAACCCTAGATTTACGACTTCCTATCTGTGCCGATACCGGACAGCGCGTCTCGCTTTCTCGCCGAGTAGGCTCCCGATGGCGCCTAATTGGCTACGGAACAATTCTGTGAACATCAAGCCACTGAAGGTGATGAAGTGAAACAGATACTGATTGACGCCTGTGGATGGGTGGCGATTGTTGATTCAGGAATGAACATCGATACTGAATTGCTTCGTGTCTTTGGACCAGCCCAGATGTTACTACTCGACAGTGTTCGTCAAGAATTAGAACTCTTGAACAATGAACGGCCAAGAAGCAAGAACCTCTTGCTTGCATTGCTCGAACAAAAGTCACAACCCATCGAAGCCCTTACACTTGATTCAGCCCATCCAGATGACCAATTATTCGACCTTGCTGTCGAACATACACTTCCTGTACTCACTGTTGATGTGGATTTTAAACGTCGATTATATCAACAAGGATTACCCATTCTAGAAGTTAGCAAAAACCAACGATTACAACTGGTCGATTCTCTATAGAGTAATCTCCTGAGACCTCTTGCCTCACGGAAGGGTGAAGAGGACATCATCGCCATGTCCATCGAGAAGACCGATTTTAACACCGGCATCAATCCAAGCATGGGCGTAGTTGATCGCACCAAATGCTCGTACATGATCTCCAATCGATAGGAAGTGGGCTGCATCAGAAGCATAATCATCAGCCATTCGCATCATTGTGCTCAAATGTCCAGCCTGTTCGCTTCCTTCCTGGCACAATGATGTTGCCTTTTCACGAGCCCGGCGAGTGATGTCAAGGTATTTCTCGACCCGTTCGCGAGTAACGAGTTCTAATTCTTCACTCATTCGCCACCCTCCTTTTGACGCTTCAAGAGGCGACGGACATCCTCAGAGCGACCAAGTGAGCCATAGAGTTCAACTGCTCGAGAGAGGCGACCTTCGTCTTCTGCTGTCTGTGCTCGAACGAATAAGGACTTGCGCTCTTCCCAATTCTTGGCTAAAGCAGCCTGTGCAGCCGCTTGATAGCGCCCTTGGCGTTCGGCTTGAGCCAAATGAGGGGCTGACCAACGACGTATCAATCCTTCACGAGTAGCGGTCACCATCGTATCAGGCGTCAAACCAATCAGCAAGTCGCCAAGATTCATCGATTCACCCAAAAGAGCCGCCGATTCGTTATCAGCATGGGCGGAAAGATGGTGAAGGTGCCCTTCGATACCCAACACCCACCAGCCATCGGCGCTTCGCACTCCTTCCATCGGTTCTAACGACTCGTATTCAATTCGTTCTAGCGAATCCCATCCGAATGGATGTGGAACGCCCTCCCAAATACCGCCATCATTTGACTGCATGAGTATTCGGCCGTTTATCAATGGAGTCACCCAACTCCAAACTCGGTCTTCTAAGATTCGTTTTTGATCGTTTTGAGCAAGACGAGCACACCAAAGCTTTCCTTCAGAGTCTTGCCACATCAAGTGTTCTCGGTCAAGCCAACCGAGCAAACGCCGTACTTTTCCGCTGTCGAGGCGTCGAAGGCCTGTTCCTTCGTGTGTAAACAAGTGAAGGTGCCCTTCACGCCCAGAAAGTATCCAACCGCCTCCAGGGCGTGCTAGAATCTCCGTAAAGCCACCCGGTGTTGAACGGCCTTCGTGTAGCATAGAACCATCCGAAGTAGAAAGAACGTAGAATCCATGAGCGGCAAGGATGCCCAAAATCCCATTATTCGCTTGTGCGCAATGCGCTTTGAAAGGCAATTCTACTTTCCAGCGAACGGTTCCATCCGCCTCAATCATGAATAAATCAAGGCCGCTGCTGACAATCATGCCACCTTCGACCGGTGCAAGCGCTGCAATACGCTGAGGAGCCTGCCAAGACCATGTAATAGACCAAGACATCAGTTCTCACCTCCAATAACATTCCAAGCAATCAATTGGGCTCGAGCGGCTTGTGTAAGTTCGTAGTAGCGGTTACGGCCAAGGGTGCGAACACTCAAAATTCCTGCTTTTAACAATCGGTTACTGATTTGAGAAAGACGGGCTCGTTTGATGTTCAATTGTCCGAGCAGTTCCTCGTCTGAAGGGGAATATCTCCTATAATGGGCAATAGAAATAACAGCTATTTCATGCCCTGTTAATGCGGAAAGAACGATGGCGTTCAGTGCATAATCCTGCTTTGGGCCACTTGGCTTGCGTTGCAACGCCTCGAGTGCTTCGATCAGTTTTCTTCGCTGGATGGCACTTCCGTTCTCATCAGGTGCCATTATTGCAAGTTGTAGCGCCTTCATCACGGGAACCATACCCGCTAGTTCGCTCAGCAATCCGTTTGGAACGGGTACTTCATTCAAATCTAGTTCTATTTCGGGGCGTGTGGGACTAACATAGTGGACGCTATCCTCTAGTTCAAGTTCAGTTTCTTCCTCCATGAATCCAACTTCGTTATGCAGCATGAAAGCAGAATCATCTTCACTTATTTCTTCCTCTATTGCATCAGATTGCTGGAAAGAAGGGTCTTCCCAGAGTTCAACTCCACCATTCGACTCAATCAATTGGCCTTCAGGGGGGGCTTCGTGCTCCATATCGAGAAAATTCCGACTGCGAGTGAATAAGCCGGTCATACCTTTGGGAGTAAGAGCATCGAGTGGTGGACGTTCGAATACCTCTGGCTTCGCAATTGCCGGAGCCGCATCATAGCCTTCTTTGATGTCTTCAACCGTTTCCAAAATCTTCAATTCTTCTTGGTTATGTTGGTCTTCAGTGAGCTGTTCAAGATTAAGATCAAAAAGGTTCATGTCTTCGATACTTTCCATGATTTGGGCATCTTGTTCGATTTGTAATGCCTCTGAATCTTTATCGAACCGCTCCACAGTTACTGCTTCAGGCATCTCCTCATATATTTCCTCGGATATTTTCTCAGATATCTCTTCAGGTTCGGAAAACAGCGCTTCAAAGGATGAATGAGGGGGTGATTCAAACAATGAGGGGTTGAAGGGTTGTTCCGATACTGACGTGGATGATTCGTAATGTGGCTCGACATAGGTATATTGCGACATTTTCGCGTTGTCGATGGCATCACGCATGACTCGGATAACGCCTGACGGCAGGCCTCCAGTTTGTTCCAATAGGTGTTGAGCGTCTTCTTTTTCAAAGGCAAACGATTGATTTGTCGACTGTTGTATGCGTCGTTCAACCAAAAGTTGAATCTCTTCCAGTGTTAGATTTGCCAATGGCTGCATTTGGTCCAATCTTTGCAGTACCGAATCGTGCAGCATTGCCTTATCTTTGGTTTCAAGTACCACAACAATGACCGCTTGGATACGTTCAAGTGTTGGCAATGTGTCTCGCAGTGCCACATTGAGGGCTGAAACATCAACGGTGGATGCATCGATGACAATCAGGGGTAAGGTCTTAGCATAATTCTGAGATGCTTCGAGTATTTTCTTTGTTAAATCGTTGCGACTTTCTGGAATATTGGAATTGACGAAGCGGGAATAGATATCTTTCAATAAATTGAGTCCGGCATTCGACGGAGATATATGGTCAATATGCACCGCGATGGGGGCGATTTTCGAGGCACAGCGAAGCAGGGAGGTTCGTCCAGAACCATGTTCACCAACCAGCAATATACGCCGAGGTGATCGGAACTGGATATACTGGGAAAGTACCGAAAGCATGTGCTGGCGCCCTACTAAGAGGTTTGAATCACTCGATTCCAGGGATGAAGTAGAGAATGGATTGGTATCAAGTGGGGGTAAGTCTATTTCTTTACCAACGATTCGCATGAGGTGAGCAATCGCCTTTGGGTATTTCATGTTTCACCATAATCCGAGGGTACAGACAGGCGTTAGGACATGTTAATCTTGAAGCCGTGACGGTTTAGAAAGGTAGTTTAACATAACAATAACGCATTTCTAACGCGTTAATAAAAGCGTTAAAACCGTTAATCCCCCTTGTACAATTCACTTATTCTGAAATCCCATAATCAGCAGTTTCCGCCTTGTAATGCCGATTGATTGATGGTGTACAGGCGTGTGGCAACCACTGGACGTGAACTGATGCCGGTGGGAAATAGTCGTTTAAGTGGTTTTTTCCGCCATACCGTTGCAGAACGGCGTCAAATCGTTGCTGAAATGACGGGTTTAAGTGAGCAGCAAACCGCTGCACTCGAAGCCTGCGGAGCATTGAGCGAAGAAGCAGCAGACCGAATGATCGAGAATGTCATCGGAACCATGTCACTCCCCGTCGGAGTTGCGACGAACTTTGTCATCGATGGCAAGCACTACCTCATCCCTTTCTGCCTTGAGGAGTCAAGTGTTGTTGCTGCAGCATCAAATATGGCGAAGCGTTGCCTGAAGAACGGTGGATTCCATACGAATTCTGATGCACCAATGATGATTGGTCAACTGCAGATATTGGGATGTAATGATTGGAAAAAAGCCGAGCAGGACGTTCTTTCAAGTGCTGAGGAATTGATTCAATTATGCAATAGTTTACCTTCAACTATGGTTCGCCTCGGAGGTGGATGTAAGCGTATTGAAACTCGTTTGCTCGATTCCATCAACGGACCGATGCTTATCGCTCATATTGTGGTTGATTGCCGTGATGCTATGGGTGCGAATGCGGTCAATACAATGGCGGAATTAATCGCACCTCGTGTTGAAGAAATAACCGGCGGAAGAGTTCATTTGCGCATTATTTCTAACCTCGCAGCGCACCGTTTAGCCCGAGTAAGTGCCGTATTTACTCCGGAAGAGATTTCGGAAGATGGGACACATGAAAATGGCGTTTCAGTTATTCAAGGTATACTCGAAGCCCAGCATTTTGCTATGGCAGACCCGTTCCGTGCGGCCACCCACAACAAAGGCGTCATGAACGCCATTAGCAGCGTTGCTATGGCCTGTGGGCAGGATTGGAGGGCTGTTGAAGCAGGCTGCCATGCTTGGGCCGCTTACAGCAACGGTACCTACGGCTCAATGACAATGTGGGAGAAAGACGCTCAAGGCAACCTGCTTGGCTCGATTGAGACTCCAATGGCTGTCGGCATCGTTGGAGGCGCCTCTAAGGTCCATCCTGTTGCTCAAGCGAATCTTGCTATACTTGGCGTTGAATCAGCCCAGGAATTGGCTGGAATCATCGCTGCAGCTGGTCTCTCGCAAAACCTCGGCGCACTTCGAGCCCTTTCGACAAAAGGAATTCAGGCGGGCCACATGAAGTTACATGCTCGCAATATGGCAGTTTCGGCAGGTGCAGAGGGTAAAGAAATTGAAATTGTAGCCGCCCGTTTACAGCAAGCTTCTGGCCCTAAAACACAAACTTTAGTCGGTGAATTGCTTCAAAAACTACGGAATGAGTGAACAATCACTCTTCTTCGCCTAGTGGTAAAGTTGATTGAATCGAGCCATCGATCTCAGATTCCTCTTTGAGAACGGCCGCATCTTCCATCCCATCGAACAGTCCAGTGGTCTTGACTTGTTCACGGAACCATTGTTTGACCTTCTTGCGGTCTGTGTAAGGACATCCAAAAATCTCTGAAAACCGGCGAGTCGTCGAAAGACGGCGAGTGTTGCCATCTTTTCGACGGTCAACCATGCCTAATTGAGCCAATTCACGGACATAGTCGTAGGCTTTCTGCCCTAAGAGTTCAACCAATCGAGATTGTGGAATTGGTTGATGGTAAGCGATGAGTGCTGCTGCCTTGAGCAACTTTTGTGGTATTTCGGTTTTGGTTCCTTTCGGTAGATAACTGGCGACATCAGGTTTCACTTCAATCGCCCAACGAGTACCAACTTCTGCGACCTGCAAAGCACCACCACGTCGGCGTTTGAGGGTTGAACGGAGTGAATACAAAGAATCCAGCATCTCGTCTTCATCATACCCCAACGCAGTTGAGAGTTCTGAAACACTCATCGAACGACCTGCGCCGAATAATGTGGCTTCCAAGAGGGTGTCAATCGGTACTTCTGTCACTTTTACCCCTCTCATTCAACCAACCATTCATGGTTGTCATACGACTGTTTTTCAATGTCTTCGGATTTTGGCACTTCAACAACGGCTTGTTCCTTTTGCTGTTTTGCAAGAGCACGCTCTTGTTTACGTATCGAATTTTCTTCAGCGAGACGGGCTTTTTCAGCTCGCAGTTTCGCATGGCGCACAGAGCCTAAATCCTGTTCTTGGATTCGTTCGTTCTCTGCTGCTTGCTGGCTTTCAATCAACTCATTAATTTCTTCAAAGGTCTCGATTTGTGGCCAAGAGTCCTCTAAGAATATTTCACCGTCTGGAACGCTGTCTTGCGTAATGGAAGCGAATCCACGATGGGTGAGGAAGAGACCTGCAATAAAGGAAGTGACCTTGGCTTCGTCGTCATAACCTTCAGGGACCGAACCAAATGCTTGCTCTAGAATCGGTTTGAGTTCGTGCATAACTTTGAGAACAGGAACTTTGGTTTGACCAGCAGCTAAACATGAGGTCCGAAGGGCTTGCCAACAACGTTTGATATCGCCTTCAAGGTCTTCATTGTGCATTCGGCCATCAACATCAGCGAGGTATTCTTTCAATTCCTCTTCGTGCGCTAATCTGTTTTCTTCTCGAAGCCGAAGCATTTCTGCGTCATCGGAAGCATCTTTGAAGGCTGACAGCAACTCAACCAAGGTCACAGGCCGGCCTTCATCACGTCGCACACGGTTTTCTAAGAGGTCAGGGAGAATTTCATCGGCGCTTCCTTCAAGAATCGAATTGGTGAAGTAAAAATCTTCATCGTTATAATCGGCCTCCCAACCAAATCCGAGGCCGTCATCCCAATCCTCTTCTTCTCCAGAGTATTGAACGCGGTCAAACAAATCCTCTGCTTGCTGATGCAAGACCTCCCATGAAAGGCGTATGAGGCGTCCGCATGCTGGTAAATCAAGCGAACCTGCTTCGGATTTTATTCTAGTGGTGAAGACTTTGAGGAAACTTGAGAGGTCGATGTTCCAAGCATCGAGTCCTTCTTCTCGAACCAAGGAAAGAACAAGCGCTACGGAACGGTCGAATGGATCGATAAGAGTTTGATGTTCTGCCTCTTCGGTAGCAGCAATCGCCATGATTTTGTCACCGAATAAGGCTGCTTCATGTGAGTCTTCACCCGATGATAGCAATTGGTCGATGACATCCTGGCGTAGGAACCATTTGTCTAAACCCGATTGCTGCTCTGTCATAGTAATCATCTCAAACCGTATCTTCTTCAACTTCAGTGGTCTCTTCAGCCACTTGCTCTTGCTCTTCAACAGCTTGAATCGCTTGAGACACTTCTGTATATTCTTCGATATCTTCAGTCATGTCGGCAGTTCGCTCTGAAAGCGCAGCCAGTCCAAGACTTGATTCGATATCCTCTTGAACAGTTTCTTCGGAAGCGGGCATATGATTGAGCAATCCGCCGAGACTGCCTGGTGCCTCCAATGGTTCGGGAACTTCAGGCATTTCATGAGATGCTGCAGAGGCTTCCTCAATTCGAGAATGGTTCTTAGCATTGTCTTTGTCGGCTTCGGCAAGGGCTTTTGCACCCAATGCAATTGCCTTTTCTCGGTCAAAGTCAACAATACGTCGACTGCAACCGTCGCCACCGTGTGTAACACCAATGTGATGGTCGGCAAGTCGAAGTGAGACTTTGCGCAATGTCACCATGATGAATTGGGCCCGCTTGCTGCGTTCTCGGCACATCAAAGCGATTCGCTTTGCATTGTCGCCATCGAGGTTTTGGTCGACTTCGTCGAAGTAATAGAATGGACTTGGGTCATAATCTTGAATGGCAAATATGAGCGCGAGAGCGGCCATCGACTGTTCACCACCTGACAATTGATGCCGGGTGACCTTAGCCGATTTGCCACGGGGTTGAGCCCACAGTTCCAATCCACCTTTGAACGGTTCATCCTTGTTTTCAAGGAAGAGTTCGCCTCGTCCACCATCACTGAGGGATTTGTAAGCGACCTTGAAATTTTCATTGACCTTTACCAGAACTTTCAGCAAACGTTCTTTACGTTGGCTTTCGAGTTTCTCTGTGACATCAATAAGGTGCTTACGACGGTCTTGGAGGGTTTTGAAATCACCCTTCATCTCTGAAAGACGGGCTTCACATGCATCGAATTGCTCGATGGCAAGCATGTTGACTGGACCGTGAGAGTCTAGTTTTCGTTGGAGTGTGCGTTCATTACGTTCTGCATCCCCGACACTCGGTAAAATTGCATCTTCATCAGCAAATTCAATGTTGTTTTCGACCATCTCTTGCATTGTTTCTCGGATTGAGTCATCTTTCAAAGCAAGATTACGACCCATTTCTTCAACCATCACTCGACGAGAACGAGCATCTGTGGCTTTCTGTTGGAGGTTCATCTGCAAACTTGTTCGTTCTTCTATGAGTCCCACTCGTTCTTCTTCAAGACCTTGGTTTTCTTCAAGGAACTGGAAACGTTCATCTTCTTTTGCTTTTAGCTCTATAGAGTCGGTTGCAACGCCGGCTTGGAGTGTATCGATACGCTCGCTTCGAGTAATTGCATTTCCATTCAGCGTCGTAATTCGTTGGCTGATTTCGTCAACTCGACTGCTCAAAAGAGTTTGGTGACCCGAATCTACATTGAGAGAAATTTCCGCTTGGACTTTGAGACTTTCTGCTTCAACACGCTTGACTTCCGCAGCATGTAGGCGGTCCTTGAGGTGCTCTGGGCTTGCATCTTCTAATGCCGATTGGGCTTCGGAACGCAGTTCGTTTGCCTCAGTGAGAAGATGTTGGGCTTGATCGAGTTCACGTATTTTGTTCGACCCTTCCAATTTGAGTTCTACTAGGCGCTTCTCATGTTTTGCAACTTCACCGAGTGCATTGTTGTGATTGGTTTGTGCTTGCTTATGCTCAGCTCGCCATTCTTGGAATCTTACAGCATGGTCTCCATCAGAAAGAGCGTTTATTTTCGCACGTGTTTCGGATTGTAAACGACGGGCATCGGCCAATGCGCCATTGACAGTATCAGCCATCAAACGGAACCGTTCAACGTCAGAAGAGAGAGCCTCGACTTCACTGGCACCTTGTATATTACCGCCAAATAATACGGTCATCTTTCGCCTTGAACCACCAACCATGGCACCTCCTGCTTCGGTAACGTCGCCTCGAAGCGTAACTAAGCGCACACCACCCATATTCATCCGGGCCGTTGACATGTTTTCAACGATAAGTGTATTTCGAAGAACGAAACGAATTGCAATATCAATTCGTGGATCGAAGTCCAGCAATTCATTGGCAAAACCGATGACACCTGGTTTCTTAGAAACCATCAATGCCTTTCCAGCAGCGCGGGATTGTGTGAGTTTATTCAGCGGTAGGAAGGTTGCACGACCTGCTTTGTTCTGGGCCAACCATTGAATGGCTTTGGCAGCGACCTCATCGTTATCGACAACAACCGAAGTCATTCCCCCGCCAACAGCGGTTGCAAGTGCATCGGTGTGAGCAGGGTCTCTTGGTTGACATAATTCTGCAACAGTCCCGATAATTCCAGACAATTCACCACGGTCGCGTGCAGCGATAATTGCAGCGGCACCACCAGCCATGCCTTTGGCCCCACTCTTATTTTCGAGTTCGTTTTTGGCTGTGTTGAGTTTTCGTTCAGTTTCACGTAGTCGTGTTTCGATTGCTTGAGATTCTTCAAGAAGTTTAGATTCAGAACGCTGATTGCTAAGCAACTGTTCCCCAAGTTTCCTACGGTCTTGGTCAGGTGCATCTGCGCCGATTTGCTCACCCTCTAACTGAGATTCTCCCAGTGCAAGACGGGCGCTTTCAGCGGCTTCTTGTGTCGTGCTCAATTGTTCACTCAACATCTCGGCTTGTGTAGCAATACGGTTGACCTCATTCTGTGCCAATCCCAAATCAGCTGTCGCTTTTTCAGTCGTCGAGGTGGCTTTCGAAAGGGCTCGTGATAACTCCGCGTTTGCATTACCGGATGATTCGAGAAGTGTTTGGACTTCGGCCTCTTCTGTCTTGGCTTCAGCCAAAGCGGATTCTGCATTTTTCAAATCAGCACTGGCATTGATAAGTTCCTGTTTAAATTCATCGAATGAAGTTTGTGCTTGCTGCAAAGAGTCTACAAGTTCAACCAATTCCTCTTTGTCCTCGAGGTCTTTTTCTTCAGCCTCGTTTATCCGATCTTCGCTGGTTGCAATTCGAATTTGGAGTTGACTAATCGCACCGAGTAAACCATTAGAATCCCCGCCCATTAAATCTTCAATTTGCTTCTGCAGTACACCGATTTTATCTTCTAAAATCAAGAGCGTTTTGGCACCTTCTTTGACAGTCTGCTCCAACTGGGTTGCTTCTTCATCAATTCTCACCCGCTCATCGACCATGTATTTCCGTTCAGCATTCTGGCTTGCTAATTTGGATTGAGCAGATATGATTCTGGCAAGTTTGAGTTCGGCGACCAAATCTTGAACTTTGAGTGCGAGGTTCTTCTCTTTGGTCAAATCTTTGAGGCGGGCTTTCTGTTCATCTTCAAGCAGACCAATGCGTTCGATGTATCCTTCGACCTTCTCTTTTTGACGGTCAGCCTTTCTAATTTCATCATCGTAAGAAGTGACGCCGGCAACACCGTCAAGCACTTTACGGCGCTCCTTAGCAGTCATTTTTGCCAACTTGGTAACATCGCCTTGTAGAACTATATTGTAGCCATCAGGACGCGCATTGGCAGCACCAAGAAGGCGATGGAATGTCTTTTGGCTGCTTTCTTCCCCATCCAGAAGATATGTTGTGATGATGTTATTGGATTTGGATAATCGAACTGAGCGAGTCATTCGCACTTCATCTTTATCCAATGGAAGGCGGCGACGCCCACTGGAAAGCAAAGGGTTCGCAAATACCAGTGTCACAATACAAGAGCGAGCAGGTTTGGAATTCTTGCCACCATTGAAAATCAAGTCCTTTGCATTTTGTGCACGGATCACTTTGTTGCTACGAGGGCCAAGAACAAATTGAATAGCGTCACCACAATTCGATTTCCCTGAACCATTAGGGCCGGTAATTGCAGTGAATCCGCGGTCCAATGGAATGGTAATTTCGCCCTTGAACGATTTGAAGTTTGAAATTTCTAGTGCTTTAAGATACATCCCTATCCCTCTAATCGAAGTACTTTGCCTCGACCTTATTTGCAACACCCATTCCCCACAGGACTTAAACAATGCGAGTGATAGAAGGTCAGTGCAATGGTTTTGACGAGTGATTTACTCGAGCCAAAAGGTGTCAATAACGTGTCACGGAAGTTAGGTCCGGAAGTTCACATTGTACCTGTTTGGCCACATTCATCACAACCGCCACCTTTGCAATAGGGGCAAGTTGCAAGCACTTTGATACTTTTTGATGTTTCTCGTCGCATATGTAGTTGTGAATCCTTTTTCAGAAGTTGTGAACGTGAAATGCGCTTCGATACACCGCTACGAGAGCCCAAGGACATTTTCACTGAACCAAAAGCATCTCTGAAATCGCCAGCTACTTTCCTTCTCTTGTCTAATCTGTCCCGCGTTTGTTCAATCGCTTCGGCCTCCCAATACTTCGGCCCACCCATGAGGAAGGCGCCTATTGCTGCAATAATGCATTGAAACAGAAATGGATGGATATGGATGGGCATCAATTCTGAGATACCCTGAGAACTTGCTGCCCGAGGTAAAAACTCAAGACGGTCGAGAATGGCAATACTGAACATCGCCGCCCCCACTCCAAAAAGAACATGGTAAAGTCGTTGTGAACGACGGCCTGTTTTCATAAAACCGACGCGCCCATACAATAGGACAAACAATCCCAAACAGAGGAACAGGATATCTATGCCATCCATAGTACCAACTGCACCCAAGCAGTATGATGGGTCACCATTTGCTAATTCCTCTTCGATAAGAGGGATGCTACAAGATGGCATGAACATTTCCGCGACTTTTATTTTCGATGTTCCTGCCCCTTCGATGAGCCAAGGAGCGACTTTTCCAAATCCCACGTTTGCGATTGAAAAACCAACGAGACAACTTCCGAAAAGAATTCCGAGAGCTTCCCGAGGGTTGGGCATAATGTGAGGTAATCAAGGGCCGGTCATAGCGGTTTCGCTTGCCGATGGGGTGAAATGTATTACCATGCACCCATAGACGAGAGGGCGCAGTATGGCACGTATTGTAATCATCGGAAGCGGCATAGCAGGCTTATTTGCTGCTTTGAGACTTGCTGATGCTGGTCATGCGGTTACCGTCATCACCAAGCAACGACCAATAGACTCCTCTACAAATTGGGCACAGGGTGGAATTGCTGCCATTCTCGACAAAACTGATGGAGTCGGACTTGAATCGCACATCAAGGATACGTTAGCAAGCGGCGATGGATTATGCGATGAAGAAGTCGTACGTCGGGTGATTGAAGAATCCGGCGCCCGGATACACGATTTACTTAATATCGGCGTTCGATTTGAAACCAATGAAGATGGCGGATTTCACTTTGTCAAAGAAGGCGGCCACTCAAAGCGGCGGATTCTACATGCAAAAGATGCCACTGGAAGGGAGATTGAGCGTGCATTAAACGATGCAGCAACTTCGCACATTCATATCACGCTCAAACCAAATACCCTTGCCATGGACTTGATTCAACGCGAGCACCAAAATCCGGAAAAAGGGATTGCTGGAGTCTGGTGCCTCAATCAAGAGAACAACATGGTATTCACTGAACCCGCTGATGTGCTCATGCTCGCCACAGGAGGGGTCGGGCAATTATGGTCACAAACGACAAACCCCCCTGTTGCTACCGGGGATGGATTGGCTATGGCCTATCGTGCAGGAGCGGAAGTCAAAGACATGGCCTTCATCCAATTTCACCCTACTGCACTGGCTGTTAAATCCGACCGGCCGTTCTTGATTACTGAAGCAATGCGAGGTGAGGGTGGGGTCATTCTTGATAATGAAGGGCTTCGCAACTGGCAGGCAGAAGTTCAAGCTGCAGGCAACGAAGGGTCCAAAATCTTGCCAGGGCCTTTTTCATTCACCCTGAACCATTCACCACTTGGTTCAATGGCGACGCGCGATATCGTCGCTCGAGCAATCGATCAACGCTTGAAAGAAACTGGCGACCCTCATGTCTATCTGATCACTTCACATCTTGACCAAGAACACCTTGTTGAACACTTTCCAAACATTCAAAATCGGCTCGACCGGCATGGATTGAAACTTGGTCGTGACCCGTTGCCGGTCTCTCCTGCGGCACACTACATCGTTGGCGGATTGGCTGTTGATGAATATGGAAGACCCTACTGTCGGGAAACTGGGGCGACTATGCCTTCATTGTATGCAATTGGCGAAGTTGCGTGCACTGGGATGCACGGTGCAAATCGGCTTGCCTCAAACAGTCTACTCGAAGCGGTGGTCTACGCAGACCGTGCTGCGAATCATATCATCGGGAAAATGCCAGAAAGCAACGAGTCACAATTGCTAGATTGGCGTGCTGATGGCCTTGAAGACTTGACTGAGCATGTATCGGTGTCAAACGATAGAGAATCTTTGACCAATACAATGTCGAGAGAAGTGGGTATCGTTCGGAGATTTAATCGTCTACATCGGGCCTCTCGGCGTTTACAACTTCTTGCTAAAGAAGTTGATTTCATTTGGCGAAGTGCCTTGCCTTCAAGACAAATTGTCGAATTAAGGAATTTGATTTTAGTTGGACAATTGGTGACAGAGGATGCTGAAAACCGAAAAGAAAATCGAGGTTTGCATTACAATACAGACCTCATTCAGAGTGAAGAGCGTTGACCATAGCGACCAGCATCTGGTTGAGGGGGGTCGAAATTCCAGCGCGCTCACCCCTAACCACAATGGCTTGATTGAGGGCTGATATTTCTGTCATTCGTCCTGCTCTAATATCTTGAAGCATACTGCAAATATTGCTGGATGTGGCAGTAATCACTTGGCGCAATTGTTGCTCAAGTTCAGCGTCACCAGGAATCGCAACACGTTCAATTCGTGCTACTGCAGCACCTTCCAGCATTGTTGAAAAGGCTGATGAAAATAAATCAGGCCGTAATAGGGCTCCATTTTCAACCCCTGCCAAAGCAGCAATAGGATTGATAGCGATGTTAAGAAGGACTTTCCTCCAAAGCGTGGCCAAGCCATCAGAAGACCACGAAGGTTCTAATCCAGCAATCGAGAGAACATCGAGCAATGGCTTCGCTTCGGTCTCACCGGGTCCTCCGGGCAAAGAACCGAGAACTGTTTCCCCCTTACCAGCCCAATGAACCGTGCCTGGAGATGGTCGCCATGCTCCATGGGTCGAGGTAGCTGCAAAAACGCGATGAGGTCCAAGAACTTCGACGCATTGCTCAGCATGACCAAGACCATTACTCAGAGACAAAGCAATCCCTTCATCGTTGAGTAATTGATGTGCAAGTTCAGCGAGATACATCGTTTGACCGGCTTTACCTGTTAGAAGAGCAAAATCAATTGTCCCAAATGAATGTGGCGGGATACCTACTTCTTCAAGTGAGAAAAAAACTTCTTTATTTGAAAGGAATTGAGTTGCTAAACCCTCCAACTGCAACCCATGTGCAGCCATATGCGCACCGTGGCTACCTCGGCCATGAATCAAGAGTTCTACTCCTTCTACTTGGGAAAGAAGTGCTGCATACAATGAACCAAGCGAGCCTGACCCTAAGATTGCAATACGCATTTTCAAACCTCACACATAACTCGATAAATGGATCACAAGCGCTTCATCTTGATGTTCAAACCAAATCGTTGAAATGGTACTCAAAGATGGAGAAAATTCAAACGAATTCCAACCACTTGAAAGTGTATTTGCCGAAGTTACGGTTGTCCATGATTCGCCATTTCCTTGCTTATTTATTTGCACTGGTATAGAGGAGTTGCTCGAACTATAGATTGAGAATGTAGCTCCTTCTGGTTGTAAAAGACTACCGTTGTATGCAGCCATCCACATGTTAGACCATATTCGGTGAGAGTTATTATAGCGTTGGAAAATCAATTCTGGTCCTTCTTCAACCGTGAAATTAAACCGAGGTTCGACTGAAAGATATGGGGAACAGACATGCATACTTGCACCATCTGACATTTGTATGGTTAAGGATTGATTTGCATGATTGACAGAAGGTATATTAGAAATCTTTCGAACATCTAAATCCCAAATCCATTCGCCTTCACTTGGAGCAGGAGGGATAGATAATGAGGGGTCAAGAGGGCATAGTGCATCGATTGAACTCAACAAACCGCTTGAATTAAGCAGGAATCCCCATCCAAGTGAAGAGTCGTTGGTAATCTTCCATCCATCTGAAGGCACAACAGCAACCAATGGGAAGTCAGGTAAACCACCATCGAAAAGAACATCGTTGAGTTGAATAGTATTGAGTTCTGAAGTCCGTAAAACAACCGGATCAAAACCTCGTAAACAGATGCGGTTTGGAGATTCATCAAAACTTACTGATAAGTTATTATGCCCTTCAATCCACTGCAAGCGTGAGTGAAGATTCGAGATTTGGCCAGAATCAGGGAAACTGACATTCAGGGCTTCTGTTGAGGCTACATTGAGTTCCATACAGCGTTTCATTTCACCTTCGTCATAGATCATCTGCCAAAGCGAAGCAGGGTGGATCGGAAGGTCGGGTTGCACCGAAATTGGAAAACTCTGATATTCTCCTTGTGTCATTGAAAGCAGGGCAAAACCCAGGGCAGATGGGGCAAAGTCCAGAGTATCAAAAAATGAGGAAGCGGTCCAAGTCATATTGAGAACAACTGTTGTTTGGGTTCGGGGTGGCAAAGTACTTCCACAACCGAATCCATTGATGTCAAGCGTATCTTCATCATCACATTCCCAAACCAATGACCAACCGGACAATTCTGAATCATGTCGGTCGTAATCAACAGTCCAATCTCGGTTTATTGAAGAAGGGTTCACCACGTCCACAGAAATCAAGGCTCTCCATTGTTCATCGATTTCAGTTGCTGTGTAATTCATTTCAAGGTCATACACGATGGAAGTGTTCCAATCTTCATCGATCTCAAATGGAACTTGACTTGGTAAGGCGAACAAAACAGCAACAAGCATCACTATTCCAATATTTTTCATGGATTTTATATCAAGACCTTTCGGTTCGTTGAGAATCAAGGGTAAATTTCTATTTGTCCCCATGAACAGCAATAACGGTAGAATCAAAGTGAGGACTAAAATCCAGATACTAAATCCGTTAAATGCATCAAACATCCAAGCAAATGCCAAGATAAGAAGGAATATAAAAATCTGATTACTACTGCTTCGTGCTTCGGATGGCCCTGCACGAGCAATCATGATTCGGCCTCCTGGGAAAGTAGGAATTGGAAGTAAGGAAATCCAACCAAAGAATGTCAATAATGCTCCTGCTTTTGCAAAGGGGTGAGACCAGGTTAGACGGGTGAGGTAATTATCCAATTGCCATTGCCCAATAATTTCGACTAAAAAGGGAGCCTGTGCCACATTTTGAGAACTTGTTATAGCGATGTATTCAGGGGTAAGCCAAAGACCGATCCCCCACAAAAGCATCCCAAAAGACACAAGTGTGGCAGGAACAGAAACTGCAACCCACCCCAACACTTTCCGGTCATCCCATAGCCGAGCATCCATTCGGGGTAATGTTGGAATGAGAAACAAACCAAATGGCCAAATTAAAGATGCTTGTGATAATAATCCGAGACTCCAGAGAGAGATTGTCGGTTCAGGAATTGGCGTGATGTGGCCCACGCGGTGATTAAAGTGCGAGGCGATTCTTTTCTGAATATGTGAGGCGATAAACAGGCTACCGAGCACTGGAAGTGTGTAACCAATAATTGCATCCAATAAAGTAGAATCGTGAAACCAGCCACCAGAAGGACGTGAACCATCCATCCAATATGCACCCGCGAGCGTGAGTGTTAATGCAGAAAAGGACCACAATAGGAGAGTGAGATTCAATGAAGGAAATTGACGTTCGTGAAGTGGGAATAATTGAACAACCCATTCTTCATCTTGAGAAAGTTTTGCCGCCCAACCGAGTTTTTCCAGATAGGCGTTGGCTTCATCGAGACAATCATCTATTTCTTTGTCATTTTTAGGGGAGACGGCCCATGTTGGTAAAACTCCCCCTGACATGTTTGAAGCAACATAAAAATAACGACTTAGAATGGTAGAAAGTAATTCATGCTGCTTCCAGTCAGAACGATGAATAGGCATCGATTCGAGAGAGGAATCTACTTCCACAGAAACATCTGAATCTATCGACATGTCATCTCCTCAAACCTTTGTGGTTATGCTTCCCCTTTGAAGGAATCCCTCAAGTTATTCAAACCAATTAAACAAAATCACTTGTTCTTGAAACGCTTGAGACGGAATGTTTCTTCACGTTCCATTTCTTCAAGTCGAAGTTGAATAAATACACGGGCATCTTCAAGTTCTGGAATCACCTTGAACTCCAAAGCATTGACACGGCGCTTGGTTGCTTCAATTTCTTGAAGCAAGCGCTTGAGGGTTGCTTCCATCTCAGATGCTTTGACGATCTTTTCAATCAAAGTTCCAAAGGAGTCTCCTGCTTCGTCGATATACGTTGATGAACCAATGTATCCAACTCCTCGTTCTTCGAAAGTAGACTTCAAATTGGTTCCACTGACGCTTGGAACGACGACACCCATGATGTTTCGCCGTTCAACTTCAACTTCCGGATGGCCTGTGCTCGCAATAGCTGCTGCACGAACTGCCAAACCACCTTCGATAGCGTTTGCCAAGTCAATACGTTGCTTTGCCAAACGATAGGTCGCAGTCAAGTCACGCTTTGCTTTAATCATATCAGAAAGAAGAGAACGGAATTCATAGAACAAACCGTCACGTTTCATCTTCAATAATTTGTAACCATTTTTGGTTTGCTTAATACGAGCTTTGAGTTTAATCAACTCACTGCGGGTTGGTTTGATGTCGAGTGCCATGTTCTTTCACCTCCTTTTCAATTTGAATCAAATGTTTCAAGAACGGTTGTCTGGGTGGTACTTGTCAATCCACTTTTGGTCAAGACGGACAAGATATTTCGTGTCAATAGATGACAAGAGATTCCAGCAAAGGTCGAGAGTTTCTTCGATTGAACGGTTTTCGTCACGGGTTTGACGAAGGAACTTGTCTTCGAAAACACCAGAGAAGGTAAGCAGTTGCTTGTCTCGTTCATTCAATGCATCTTCACCGACAATAGCAACTAGACCACGAAGTTCACGGCCTTGAGCGTAACCAGCATACATCTGGTCAGAAACAGACTTGTGGTCTTCACGGGTTGTTTCTGCACCGATACAGGAACCCATCAAACGTGAGAGTGATGGAAGAACATTGATTGGCGGATAGATACCTTGTTGGTGTAATTCACGTGAAATAACGATTTGTCCTTCAGTAATATATCCAGACAAGTCCGGAATCGGGTGCGTAATATCGTCACCAGGCATAGTGAGAATTGGGAATTGGGTAATGGAACCCTTCTTTCCCTTCACAATTCCAGCACGTTCGTAGAGCATAGCCAAATCGGTATACATGTAACCAGGGTAACCACGTCGTCCGGGAACTTCTTCACGAGCAGCACCAATTTGACGCAGAGCATCACAATAGTTGGTCATGTCAGTGTAGATAACCAGCACGTGGTAATCCTTCTCGAAAGCAAGGTATTCAGCAGCGGTCAAAGCCAAACGAGGCGTAATGATTCGCTCGACCGCAGGGTCGTCAGCAAGGTTGACGAACAAAACAGCGTTTTCAAGTGCACCAGTACGCTCCAAATCGGATCGGAAGAAATTGTATTCTTCAGCGGTAATACCCATTGCACAGAACACAACAATAAACTCTTCATCCGAGCCCTTGAGCTTGGCTTGACGAGCAATTTGTAGTGCGATATCATTGTGTGGTAGACCAGATGCTGAGAAAATTGGTAACTTTTGTCCACGGACAAGGGTCGTACAACAGTCGATAGCTGATATTCCAGTTTGAATGAAATCGTGTGGGCTTTGTCGGCTGTATGGATTGATAGCAGCACCGATGATGTCTGCCTTCTCTTCAGCAACAATCTCTGGGCCACCGTCACGAGGACGACCTGCACCATCGAGAATTCGGCCGATGAGGTCAGTACTCACTGGGAGTTTGAAGACATCACCCATGAAGGTGACACCAGCTTCTCGGTCAATCTTTGCAGTTCCTTCGAAAACTTGGACAATCACGAGATCGTCTGAAGTGTCGAGAACTTGCCCATTCTTGATGGTTCCATTTGAGAGTCGTAAGGTAACGATTTCACCAAAGGCAACAGGTTCAGTTTTATTCAAAAAGACCAGTGGTCCTTTCACGTCAGTAATGGTTCGGTATTCTTTTCCAGTCATGATATTCCTCTCCTCAGTTTTCCTCCACCGTATCGGCGATTTCCACAGTCATTTTCTTGACCATGCCTTCGATGTTGTCAATATATCCCTTTTCAAAACGACCTCGCATGAGGTCAGAACGAGATGGGATGTTCACTACTTCGTCAAGTAGAGCGCCGGCAGCCATAGCAGACTTTGCAGCTTCTTGGAACGTCAGAATGGCTTTTGCCATTTGGTATTGCAAGTGAATATCACAATACGCATCGATTTCGTGGAAACCATTCTGTTGTAAGAAATATTCACGAATCATTCGAGCGACTTCAAGCGTCAATTGTTGGTCGGTTGGCAATGCATCGGAACCGACCAATTGGACGATTTCTTGCAATTCCGCTTCAACTTGTAAAAGACCGCTGATTTGTGTTCGAACTTCTGGGAAGTCCTGTGAGATGTTATCTCGGAACCATTGGTCAAGACTTTGTGGATACAAAGAATATGAGTTCAGCCAGTTAATGGCAGGGAAGTGACGTTGTCGTGCAAGACCGGCGTCTAATCCCCAGAAAACCTTGACAATACGAAGAGTTCCCTGTGAAACCGGTTCTGAGATGTCACCACCAGGTGGAGATACAGCACCGATAACAGTTACTGAACCATCGTCGCCGTTGAGTGTTTCAACACGACCAGCCCGTTCGTAGAATTCTGCAATACGAGAAGACAAGTAAGCAGGATAACCTTCTTCACCAGGCATTTCTTCAAGACGAGAGGAAATCTCACGCATTGCTTCAGCCCAACGAGAGGTAGAGTCTGCCATCAAAGCGACGTCATATCCCATGTCACGGAAATATTCTGCAATGGTAATTCCAGTATATACTGATGCTTCACGAGCAGCCACTGGCATATTGGAAGTATTTGCAATCATGACGGTTCGGTTCATCAATGGTTTACCGGTGTTTGGATCAATCAAGTGAGGGAATTCTTCCAAAACTTCAGTCATCTCATTTCCACGTTCACCGCATCCGATGTAAACTACGAGTTGTGCATCGGAATACTTTGCAAGTGATTGTTGTGTAACAGTCTTACCTGAACCGAATGGTCCAGGGATTCCAGCTGCGCCACCCTTTGCAAGAGGGAACAGGAAATCAAGAATACGCATACCGGTGATAAGAGGAGTCTCTGGTGCGTATTTCTGTTGGAAAGGTCGAGGTGTTCGGACGGGCCATTTCTGCATCATCTGCATTTCAGTGCCATCTTCAAGCACACAAACAGTTTGTGTGACATTGAATTCTCCGGATTCTATCGACTTCACTACACCGCTTACGGTTGGAAGCACCATGACTTTGTGAACAATTGTTTCAGTTTCTTGGACATGGCCAATGACTTGACCGCCGACCACTGAGTCGCCAACAGCGACTTGAGGTTCGAAATTCCATACCTTCTCCATGTCGAATGCGTCTGCATCAACACCACGGGTAATGAAAACACCCATCTTTTCTTCCAAGGTAGGAAGAGGACGCTGGATACCGTCATAGATTTGAGTCAAAAGGCCTGGACCCAAAGAAACGGAAAGCGTTTCTTGGGTATTCAATACAGGTTCACCCGGACGCATACCAGAGGTATCTTCGTACACTTGGATGACAGCTTTATCGCCGTGCAGTTCAATTACTTCGCCCATTAAACCTTCATCGCCAACACGAACCACGTCATACATTGCAGCGTTCATGCCAGTTGCAGTTACAACAGGACCGGATATTCGGTAAATTACTCCTTCATTTCTCATTTATATTTCCTCCATTTTGTTTGGAATTTCACTTCCACAGGTCGACTCCTATTGCCTTACGAATTGTATCTCGCAAGGTGGTGTCTTCTTCCGTTCCAATGCCAAGCACGGTCGGAGAGACGGATGCCGAGAGTTGGTCACGAAGACGCTCTGGCAGCGTAGTAAGGATTGAGGAGTCAACCACGACAATCCCTACGCTTTTTGTAGTGAGTAGTTTTTTGAAGGTTGAGATTGTAGCCTCTTCACCTTCAGGGTTGTGCAGGTTATCTATACCTGCAAGTTGGAATCCGAGAGTGAATTCTGGTGTTCCGACAACTGCGATATCCATACTTCTTCACCTCACAAAATATGTGCTTCTAGCACTTCAACTGATAGTCCAGCAAGACGCCCACGAACGATGAAGCGCAAATCATTCACTTCTTGGACCTTCATGGCCATGTAGTGAATAACCGGTAGTGCTGATACTGGATGGAGGAAGCTCATTCGCTTCATGATTGCATATTCTCGTTCCTTGAACCAAGTAACAACAGGGTCAAGGCTGTTCATTTCCTTCGAAGAAGAAAGTGCTGCTTCAAACGCAGGGAAATCGAATCGGTCTGCTCCGCGTAATAAATCAATAGCGGCGTCTCTTCCACCTGCTGCAATCGAAGAGAAAGCGCGGGTATTGACTAAACGCCCACCAGGAACGAGCATTGATACTATGTTCTCTAACGAAATTCCGACTGCTTCAGCCTCAAGGATATTCAGGAGGTTGCGATGATCGATTTCAGCAGCAAGAAGTTCATTCAAGAAACGAACATCTCCTCCATTACCATTCAAAGAAGTCAAGGCTTTCTTGAAATAATGAATGTCAAGAGCGTCTTCGTAATCGGAAAGTCGGGAGCCATCAGGGACCGCTATGAGTGCAGGACCAAACGACTTACGACGCATCTGAACGACCGCTGAGCGTAAATCTTCGGCATTTTCGATTATCTTCAGCCATGGCGTGTTAATGTCATTCAATTCAGGAAGAATAGAATGAGATACTTTTTCAAGTTCAACATCATTCACAACAGCTCGGAGAACAACTTTTGCATTGTGATACTCAAATCGAGAAGTATAAGTTTCGACAATACCACGAACTTTTACATCGCACATCGAGAGCATAGTTGCAAGTTCATGTTGCAAGTTATGAGTTAAAGCAGCCTCAACCAAATCGCCACCTGTTAATTGCCCTGCATAGAGATCAATCTCTGCACGGTATCCAATTTCACCGACCGCTACAGTCAGTTGTTCAGGTGATTGGTTGATCAATTGACGTAGCCTGGAACGGTCCGCAAGTTTCTGCCGGCGCGACTTAGCACGGGTAGCAACATAAGGTGTATTTCCAAGCAGTACCATCATTTATCCCTCAGTCAAAAAGTATTGAATTAATTTCAGCGAGTGTTTCACTCCATGAAGATTCAAGAAGTGTATCAAAGCGCATATCATAGGATACAGAACCATCTGGCGATTCAAGAACAAAGCCACCAAGCCCAGCGATTGGTTCTCCAATCGAGCGCTTACCAGCAATTTCTGAAAGTGACTTACGGTCAAGTTCGACAGGTCTAATTGTGTAATCATTACCACCAATATTGTCTGCCTTTGCCATCAGGGACTTGAGCAAACTTGCTCTTCCTGAGAGTTTCGGGTTTCCAAGTTCGTCGCTGGCCGATTGGAAGGTCTCATCGAGAACCTTGCGTCGAGCAACGAGAATTTCTTTTTGGTTTGCTTGGCGAGCACTGGCTACTACTTCACGTGCAATTTGACTTGCTTCGCGTTCAGTTCGAGCTGATGCTTCCGAGCGGATAGTGTCAGCCTTTGCATTGGCTTCGGCAAGTATTGCCGTTGCCTCTTCATTAGCCACCTTTACCATAGCCGAGGCTTCAACCTCAGCCGATTTAGCGATATCCTTTGCGAGTGTTTCAAGCGTCATGTATATTCCTCTGTATTTTTTTCAATGTACTGAGTTTCCTCAGAAATTAGCCCTCTTCCTCAAAGGAAGAGAGGTAAAGCACCGAGAATCACAATCGATTCTGGCAACGCAATCAAGAGCAGTGCAACACCGAATTTGCTTCCGTCTTCAGCAAGCATGCCGACAGCTGCGCTGCCAATGGCTGCTTGGGATACGCCAGCACCAAGGCCGGCGAGTCCCAAAGCGATACCTGCGCCAATGGCTGAATAGCCATC
>Ga0302127_10000076_pt1 | contig 41119 bp, 41 predicted proteins | sample CB4_SCM_MG_FD_204452 | JGI IMG/M metagenome (GOLD analysis project Ga0302127, IMG submission 204452) | Marine microbial communities from Western Arctic Ocean, Canada - CB4_SCM | ecosystem: Environmental > Aquatic > Marine > Oceanic | place: Canada: Western Arctic Ocean | collected 2017-09-24
CCGGTACGCAGGTCATGAGACGGGCCAGCGACTTCTGCTGGGCCCTGGTCAACTCGGAGAAGATGCCGATTCCCTCCAGCGCTGCCTGGCAGGTATCGGTCCCGCCTCTGCTCTTCCTGATTGTCATGCTCAGTTCCTTCCTGTCCTGGCCCGGCGGGTCCGCCGGCGTCCATCCAAGGATGGCCCGGACCGAGACGATTGGTTCGGGTTGGTGACCGGTATCACCTGTGCCATCGGGCGCATGCCGGCGCCTAGTGCCGGAGAGGCTCGCGCAGCTACTAGCCGGAGAGTCGCTTGAGGTAGGTGCGTGGTATGGCGACTACCCGCTCGCCACTCGGCTATCAGGACCGTTTTGGCCCTGGGCACATATCAGGATGCCGTTGCCAAGGTGTTCGAACGGGAAGTGGTAGAACCCTTAGCCCAGCGCATGGATGTCCAATCTAGGAATTTGGACATGTCGCGCTCGGCTGCGCTGATTGAAACAACTGTGGCATACAATTTTATTGGCATGCAGTTCACAGAAACTGAGGATCGCTTTCATGAATGTTGGTCAGATACCAGCGAAGTGGTCACGCCAAACCCCCGACAGGGAAGCAGTTGTCGACGCGACCACCGGGCGACGTATCACCTTCGCTGATCTTGATTCCGGTGTGCGCAAGTTGGCGAATGCTCTACTTGGCCTAGGCCTGGATAAGGGAGATCGAGTCGGGATCCTCAGTATGAACAGTATTGAGTACTTCATGCTCTACTTCGCGTGTGGTCGCGCGGGGCTAATCGCGCAGCCCATGAACTGGCGGTTATCTCCACCCGAGTTGAAAAACATTGTCGATAATGGCGAGCCGAGGGTATTCATCACACAGGGTCAATACGTTGAGGCTGCTGCTGAAGTTTCGAAAATGGTGGACTGCGTCGAACACTGGCTCCAGTACGGCAATGGTGGTGACGGCAGCTATGAGCGACTCGTCGAAGCGGCCTCTGACGAAGAGCCCCCCAACTCCAGTTGCGTCGGAGATGAAGACCCGCTTCTCATCCTCTACACCGGTGGGACGACTGGAGAGTCCAAGGGCGCTCTTCACAGTCACAAGAGCGTTGGAGTGATGATGCTCGGTCAGACGGTGGCTGAACGCATCATCCCTAGCGATGTGTACCTCTTGACTGGGCAGATGTTCCATATCCCGGTTGTCCTGGCACTCAACTATCTGGCGCACGGCTGTCCTCTGGTGTTGATGAACTTCGACGCCGAGTTGGCGCTAGAGCTCATCCAGAAGGAACGGATCTCCTCGTTCTTGGGAGTCACCACCATGCTCAACTGGATGATGGCCGTACCCAGTTTCGACAGTTACGACATCTCGAGCCTGCGAAATATCCAGTACGGCGGCGGACCCATGCCGTCGAGGGTCATCAAGGAAGCTATGGACAAGTTCCCTTGCACCCTGATCCAAGGGTATGGGCAGACCGAGGGAGCCGGCATGACGTTCCTCTCCCAGGAAGATCACATACGAGCCATCAACGACGACCATCACCCTGAACGACTCAAATCTTGTGGCCGCGAGAGTTTCATCACTTCTGTGAGGGTTGTCGATGACGACGGTGTTGATGTTCCGGCCGACGGAGAGACACCGGGTCAGATCATCGTGAAGTCGGAGGCCAACATGCTTTGTTACTTCCGGAACCCGGCATTGACTGCAGAGACGATTCGTGACGGGTGGATGTGGACAGGTGATGTCGCGACGATCGATTCAGAGCGCTATGTCTTCATAGTGGACCGAGCAAAGGACATGATTATTTCTGGGGGCGAGAATATTTACTCGGTACAGGTGGAGGAAGCTATCGCCAGACACGAAGCCGTTCTCGAGTCAGCCGTCATAGGGATACCCGATGACGAGTGGGGAGAATCCGTTAAGGCCTACGTCGTTCTCAAGCCCGGTGCTATCGCCACAGAAGAAGAAATCATTGAGACGGCCAAGGCGAGTCTCGCCTCGTACCAGAAGCCGCGAACGGTGGAATTTGTTGAGGCGTTGCCAAAGGCGTCAACTGGCAAGATCCTCAAGCGGGTACTGCGTGATCCACAATGGATTGGAACAGGCAGGGGAGTCTGACTAGCCCCTGGCTGGGTGACCCCAGTGTCAGGTTCATGTGATGGCTGTGGACTGCGCCACTCGATTGTGGTTTACCAACTATTTCTGGCCTTTGTAGGCATACATGTTGCCTACAAAGGTGGCTGTCTTGTTGGTGGCGCTTGTCTGCGTGGGTACTAGCTTCTCAGAGCGCCTTCAGTTCAGTTTGCAATTCGTTCATTGCTTCAAAGCTGAAGCGGGCAAGATCTGGATCACCCAGACCTGTGATATTCCACATCACTAGGTGACGCAGGCCGGCTGCGTGATAGGTGGAGATCTCCTCGACTAGCTGTTCGACTGTCCCAGCAAACGCATAGTGGGCTGATACCTGTGGTGGGATTGCCCTCACTATCCGGTCGACCTCCTCGCGAGGTATGCGGCTCGGGATGAAGTCGTGGAATCCTCCGTCTTCGCCGAGTGGTGGCGGCAGGCCGAGACTTTCGAATACCCAGTTGGGCATGAGGATGCAGAGCATTCGGACCATTTCTGAGGCGAGTAGTCGCTGAACCGATTCTTCATCAGGGCCTACCAATAAGTATCCGAGCATTCCTGGGACGAAGTGCTCCATGTTCCGGTGGGCTTCCCTCGCGCCAACATGGATCCGCTCGAGGGAATCGCGGTATGCATCAGGAGACATTTTGGTTGGGAGCCAACCGTCCGCGTATTGACCGGTCAGTGAGAGCATCCGGGGCCCATGGGCCGCCAGCCAGATCTCAGGAGGGCTGTCGCCGTAGGGGTCGAGCCCCATTACTGCGTCTTGAAGGCGAAAGTGCTTACCTTCGAAATTGACGGTTTCATTTCCAGCGTTCATCAGTAGCCGAATGACCTCCAGGCCCTCAGCGAGTTTCGCTACTGGCTTTTCCCACTTGATGCCATAGGGCTGGATGTTGAGCTGCTCACCTGACCCGAGTCCGAGAATGGCACGCCCTTTGGTTAGGTGGTCAAGGGTAAGCATTGTCTGAGCGATAGAAGCTGGGTGTCTCCGCAGCAGGTCGGTGACACACGTTCCGACGCGTATTCGTTCAGTCTGAGCACCGATTGCTGCCATCATTGCGAAGGGATCCACGTGCACGTGGCTGGAGGGCTGGTGTTTGGCTAGCGGAGTGAAGTCCTCGTTCCACATGGTGTCCGGGTGCCAGCCCATGAGATGATCCGGCCACCACAGAGCGTCGTAGCCGAGCTTTTCCATCTTGATGCCGAGGGCGACACCCCGATCTACCGGTGGGATGATCTGGCCCGGAGCGCCTAATTGGATATCCATTATTTATTCCTTTTCCGTTTTTTCGTCCAGACAGGTGACAGAGCATTGACCCAACATCGATTGCTATCAGGCATCAAACTCTCAACGGTCGTCAGAGATGGCGGAATTCCTCGGAGCGATGGCCACCGAGCCGGCACATCGGAATCCGCTCCGCTGCCCCTTTGCCCTGTCGGCCAGTTCGGATTGTTGTTTGAGAATCAGACTTTCAGGTGACTATATGGCGTTAAAAATGCCCACGGCCTCAATCACGCCCCTACACAGATGGGACAATTTGGTTACACCCGAGCACATCCCCGGCTAGGTTTAGCTGGCACGGGACTCCTCATGCTTCATCTAATACAGATAATCACAGTATCATACCAGAAATAAGTTCTAGAGTTTACGCAATTGCGAAAAGTATAAAACGCGCATGGGACCGTTTAGCATAATATTTCATATGGAAACATACATCACATCCATGAACAGAAATAGACGTATCAATGTCACCAAGCAGTCGTAAGAAACAAAATGTTGAATCAAAGTCGAATAATCGACTGGAACTCATTATTGATGCGGCAGCTCGCATATTTGATGAAAAAGGATATAGCGCGACCTCAACCCAAGACATTGCTGCCGAAGTCGGATTACTAAAGGGATCAATCTATTACTATATAGATAGTAAAGAAGACCTGTTATTTCGGATCATCCAAGATTCGCATGAAGGTGCGCTCAGGGCGATATCCACGGTGTCTCATCTCGATGTGGGCCCGCTGGCTAAGGCTTACTCCCTAGTGAAGACCCATGTCAGAGTGTTCCACGATGACCGAGTGAAGCATTCAGTGTTCTTCAAGGAATTTCGGTCACTATCTGACGACCGCAAAGAGGTCATCCGAGGAACTGGACATGCTTATTCTCTATTTCTCAGAAGAATCCTCGAGGAGGGCCAGGCCGCCGGTCAAGTGGACGAAAGTCTTGATGCAGGACTGGCTACTGCTGGCATTATTGGTATGCTTAATGCGATGTCATTTTGGTACCACGATGGAGGATCATGGGGACATGAAAAGATCGGTACTCAGTTTGCTCAACAAGTGATATTGGGAGTGGTGAGCGGTGAATACCTTACCGTTAGTGGTGGACAAAATGGCATTATTAAAAATATTGATGAAGAGTTAAAGCAGTACTCAAGTATTTAACATATTGTAGTATTTAACATATTGTGACATTTGTTGTAGTTGATACTTGGTGAAAGTATTTATGAAAACGGTTAATTGCAGCGCGGGTCGAATGTGTCCGACTTATTGAGATCGTTGAACGAAAGGCAGATATCGGTATGAACGGCGCTGCTCTGGTGGTTGGAGGTAGTGGTGCAATCGGTGCGGAGATCTGTAGAAAGATTGCAGCAAACGGTATGGATGTGTCGATCACGGCGCGATCGAGCGCTGAGTCGGCAAGGCGCGTGGCATCTGATGTTGAGGGGCTGGGCAGTCGAAGCCTCGTGGTGGAAGTCGACCTGAACAATCCGGAGTCATTGGGAAGAGCTGTTCAGGACACCGTTGAAAAATTCGGTTCGCTGAACTCTCTTGTCTATGCAGCTGGAGTATTGCCGGACCAGATGTGGTGTAGCACTATTGATAGTGCGAAGTTCGCATCGCATCTCGTCTCTGAGGTGGTCGGATGCTTCGCCTCCATCTCCTACGCTATTCCGCACCTCAGAGAAACTGCTGGTTCCGTGGTCGCTGTTACCTCTGTAGCTGTGCGCCGAAACGTTCCGAGGGACGTTCTGTCGGCGGCGCCGAAAGCAGCAATCGAAACTCTGATTCGTAGCGTTGCTGCCGAAGAGGGCAGATACGGGCTTCGGGCCAATGCCGTTGGGGTGGGATTATTGTCGGACGGGATGGCTCGAAGGCTGGTTGACTCGGGTGCGGTGGCGCCAGAGGCCATGCGTGCGACAGAGGCCGCCTTACCGATGAGGCGTCTAGGTAAGGCCGTCGAGATCGCGGAAGTTGTCGCTTTCCTTGTTTCTCCTGGTGCTTCGTATGTCACTGGTCAGGTGATAGACGTTGACGGTGGTTATTCGATCTAGCCTTGGAAGCGGCGAGCCGATTATTCAAACCACCGTTTGATCTGCAGTGCTATTGCCCTATGTTGTAAGGGAGTTTTGATCTGTCGCTGCTAGGCGATGGATGGTGGAACCGGAGGGTCTTGGATGTCTGAGGCGTACATCGTTGATGCTGTTCGGTCGCCTATGGGCCGCTTCCGAGGTGGTTTGAGCGGAATCCACCCCGTTGATCTTGGAGCAGAAGCCCTCCGCGGCCTGATGGACCGGGTTGCCGTCGATCCAGCCGACGTTGACGACGTCATCTGGGGCTGCGTTGGGCAGATCGGAGCGCAGGCTTTCAACGTCGGCAGGAATTGCTGGTTGGCGGCGGGGTTCGATGACAGCGTCCCAGCGGTGACGCTTGATCGACAATGTGGCTCCTCTCAGCAAGCCGTGCACTTTGCTTCTCAGGCGATCCGGTCAGGGGATATGGACCTCGTCGTAGCTGGAGGTGTCGAGGTAATGAGTCTGGTCACTCTGAACAGCCAGGCTGATGTTGGCCCAGACCTTGGTATGGGCTATCCGTTTGATGCCGACCTTTGGACAGGACGTTTTGGCGAACAGGTTATCCACCAGTTCCGGGGAGGGAACCTCATAGCCGAACAGTGGGAGATAAGCCCAGGACAGATGAACCAACTGGCCTTGAAAAGTCATCAGTCGGCGACCGATGCTTGGTCTGAGGGACGCTTTGACTCCCAGTTTCTTGAAGTTAACGGAGTTCAGAGAGACGAGGCAATACGTGAAACCACCATTGAAAAGATGGAATCGCTTAGTCCGTTCAGCGAATTTGGTCCATTGACCGCTGCGATGTCCAGCCAGTTAGCGGATGGCTCCGCTGCGATTCTTGTGGCCTCCGGAGAAGCGGTCGAACGGTATGGGCTAGAGCCTATGGCTCGGGTCCATACCGCAGTGGTAACTGGCAGTGACCCTGTCCTAATATTGACCGGACCGATCCCCGCTACCAGGAAGGCCATAGCGAAATCTGGCCTTTCGCTCGATGACATCGGCCTATTCGAGTGCAATGAGGCATTTGCTTCTGTGGTGCTGGCATGGGAAAAGGAGATCGGGGTTGACCCGGATCTTGTGAATGTCAACGGTGGAGCAATTGCGCTGGGTCACCCACTTGGTGCAAGTGGTGCCCGCCTCATGACCACGCTCGTCCACGAGATGCAGCGAACCGGAACCAAATATGGTCTACAGACCATGTGCGAGGGCGGTGGATTGTCAAACGCCACTATTCTTGAATTGGTCTAGGTATCTCGTAAATACAAACGAATCACCTCAGAAAGAAGAGAGCTATGGGAATACATATCGACCACATTTCACTCTTGGTATCTGATCTGGACAAGGCCCGTGATGACTGGGAGCACATCTTGGGGGTCCTGTCTCCAGAACACACCATGTCCGTCACAAGGGGAGAAGGGAAAGACGATGTCGACGGTACGCCGATGGAGTGGGTCACCTTCCAAAACCCCGACCCCACTGGCGTGTCCATACAGTTGTGGTCCCCTTCCGAGCCGGGCCACTGGCCAGACAAAGTTTTAGCCAAAAAGGGCGAATACGTACATCACATCGCCTTCTGCTCGGATAATTTTGAGAAGATGATCGAGGACTGTCGGGAAGCAGACATTCCACTTGTCCTTGACGAGCCGTCGAATCCCAACACGCAGCCTTGGTTGAAGTGGAACTTCATCTCGCCCGAAAAGGCTCATGGACCGCTCATCGAATTGGCGACTCGGTACCTCGCAGGCGGAGAGAACTGGCTTCCACACCCCGGCAACGCTGAGAACTCTGAACTACTGAACGAGCTCGAAGATCGATTTGTGGCCGAATAGTCTATGCACATTCGGCTTTGTCTTTCAGCTGCTAACTGACCCTCTGCTTTTCTGATATGAAACTCTTGAAGAGCTGCCAATGAAGGTCGGCGTGACTATGCCAGTCGAGGATGGGCTGTCGGCCAAAGATTTCCTCCGTATCGCTGTCGAGGCTGAGGATCTTGGTTACGACACGGTTGTGTGTGGTGAGATCTCGGGCGCTGAGGTGATGGCGACCCTAGGGATGATGGCTGCTCGGACTAGTCGAGTTCGACTGGCTTCCGGAATCATCCCGACTACCACTAGGTCGCCGGTTCTAGCGGCGATGGGCTTCGCGACTCTGTCTTCGATGGCGCCAGGACGGATAGCTGCCGGGCTTGGGGCTTCAAGTCCGATTGTGGTTGGCGACTGGCACGGACGAAATTTCACGAAACCTTTGGCGACGACCCGAGACTTCATAGAGATATTCCGTGCTGCAATTAGTGGCCAGAAGGTCTCTATAGAGACTGAAACGCTTCGAACAAATAACTTTCGCCTAACTATCGATCCCGAAGCTGATCTACCGATCTGGCTAGCTGCGATTAACGACCGTATGCTTCGGTTGGCTGGGGCTATAGCTGATGGCGTGTTCTTGACCTGGTGTCCCCCGACCGAGGTCCAACAGAAAGTCGATCTAGTTCGGGCTGGAGCGATAGAGGCAGGTCGAGATCCATCTGATATTGAGGTGGTGCTTTCATTCTGGGGTTTTGAAGGTAATGACGACGACGTGTCAATTGTCCGAGAACGTTGTCGGCGTTCAGTCCTTGCGTATGCGATGGTTCCTACGCACCAATCCGCTTTTCTCCACGCTTTCCCAACGCTTACTGAAGCAGCGGCAGCCTGGGAGCGTGGCGACCGCAAGAAGGCACTCGACCTTACTGGCGACGATGTGTTGGAAGCGATGTGCCCGATCGGGCCACCAGGAGTCGTTTCTGATCGTGTTCACCAATACGTTGCCGCCGGAGTGGATCTTCCGGTCGTCTTTCTTGTAGGGCCGGGTCACTCAGGACCTGAACCTGCTCTTCAGACCATGCGATCAACGGCTGCAGCCCTCGCTCTGACATCAGCTACGTAGACCACCTAGAGGATTGGTCGGTTGGCATGCAGAAACTCCATACGATACAGTTTCATCGTCAAACGACCGTTTGGTTGGTACTTGGATGCAAAAGATTTCATGCATGTCAAGGGTTCTAAAGCTCTTGAACCTTGAAGATGGCACACGATCCGATGGGAATTAGCAAATGAGCAAGTGCGATGTTGTTGTAATCGGAGCGGGAGCGGCTGGTTTATCTGCCGGAGCGCTGCTTGCCGCAGAAGGCAAGTCCGTTCAGGTTCTGGAGCGATCTCCTCACCTTGGGGGACGAGCACTAGCAGTTGAGGATGAAGGGTTCACCCTCAACCTTGGTGGACACCTGATCGAAGACTCTGGTTCCGGAATAACCAAGGTCTTCGAACACGTCGGCAAACACTTGATCCATGGAGCGGTGTCAAAGGAAATGCCGGTATGGGACAACGAAGCAAAAAAATGGGGCTCTATCCGCGATCGGATGCCAAACAAGGTAGAGATCAAGAAAGTTATCAAGGCCCTGACTGAGACCTCTTGGGAGGAACTGGAAGAATGGGATGACCGCCCCCTTCGCCAGTGGCTAGCCCAGCACACGAGCGACCAAGGGGTCATTGACCTCTACGAGTACATCTCTGTTCTTGAGTGTCTAACCGAGAACTGGTGGGACCATTCGGCCAGCGACAATCTTTGGATGCGAAAAATGCACTACGAAGAAGCCCGTATGGCCGCATATTCGTGCTGGCCAGGTCAGGGTTGGGATCAACTCTGGCAAGACCTGTCTGATGCGATTACCGAGAAGGGTGGAAGTGTTCGACTCAACACGCCTGCCGGTCGTGTCTTAATTGAAGACGGGAAGATCCTTGGTGTCACCATTCCCCATGAGCCCAACGTGCCAAACGACTATGACGATGCTGAAATCATCGAAACAGATTGCGTGATCTCGACACTTCCTGTCTGGGATGTTTTTAAAGTCGTACCTGAATCGGCTCTCCCAGACTGGTACACACAGCAAATCCGCTATTTGAGCCAGGACCGTTGGAGGGTGTCGTGGCTCAATCTCTATATCGCGACAGAAGAACCAGTCACGATGTGGGATCCAAAGGAGCTGGCTACCTGGACTGCAACTCCCCATAGCGACACACCTGGCTACATGTACGATCAGGCCGCTATGGATCCCGACTCTTTTCCAGAGGGAGTCCACCTTCACTGCATGGGTGGAGTTATTCCCGGAGAGAAAGCCCGGAACCCCGAGTATGTACGAGACATGTTCGAGCGGTTCGAAGCTGGAATCTATGAAATGTATCCAGGCCTCAAGAACGGAATTTGGAAGAGGAGAGGTCTGGTTTTCGACCCTGCCTTTGGTGTGGTTCAAAAGCCGATGTTGGTCGGTAAGTTCCGACCGGACTGGCGAGCTCCGAATGTTGATGGGCTCTACTTTGCAAGTGAGACATTCAAGAGTCGTGGAATCGGAACAGATCGAGCGGCGCGCGCGGCTCTCACGTGCGTGGAGCATTACCTAGGTCGTCGGCTATCTACTTTTGGAGATGGCTGGCGTTATTAAGCAACTTAATGGCCCCTTAACTCTTGCGTCCAAGGAATGACAAATGGAATTTTCTCTTACCACCGAACAAGAAATGTTTCGCGACACTGTCCGTAACTGGGTGGAACGTGAGTGCCCAAAGTCCAAGGCATTGGAATATGAGGCACAGGAGTACGAGTACCCATTTGAGTTATGGGACAAGATGTCCGATGCGGGCTTTCACGCGATTGGTCTGCCCGAAGAACTCGGAGGGCAAGGCGGCGACACTGTTACTCAGATGATCTTGACTCGTGAGATGGCCAGGTCCCTCGCGGGGCTGACGTGGATCTACGGAATCAACGCTTTTTGTGCAAAGTCCATCAACCAGTTCGCTAGCGACGAGGTCCGAGAGAAGCTGATCCCAGACATGGCCGCTGGTCGGACGCGAGTTGCGATATCTGTAACTGAGCCTTCTGGTGGAACGGATCTGATGGGTGCAATGCGCACCAAGGCCGTGAAAGTCGACGGAGGCTGGCGGTTGACCGGCCAGAAAACTTGGACCACGGCGGCACACGTCTCGGATTATCTGTTCCTGATGGCGAGGACCGAAGAAGTACAAGACAAGCCGGCCAAAGGAGTCACACTCTTTTTGGTGGCGAATCCGGCTGAGGGTCTCGAAACTCGCCAGATTCCAAAGCTCGGGATGCGATCGGTTGGTTCTTGCGACGTATTTCTGGACGAAGTCTTTGTACCGGATGAGTTTGTTGTGGGCGAGCCCGGCATGGGCTTCTACCAGATGCTCAAGACACTCAACAACGAGCGCATCATGGTTGCCGCGCTTTGTACAGGAATCATCGACGGCACGATCGAGGAAATCCTTGATCAACTGAAGAACCGCACAGCCTTTGGCAAAACCATCGGAAGCTTCCAGGTTTGGCACCAGTACGTCGCGGATATGGCGATGATGCAAACTCAGGCAGAGCTTCTCACCTATTTCGCGGCATGGAAGAGCGACCAGGGTGGTGATTGCGGCCGGGAAGCGAACATGGCAAAGGTGACCGCATCGGAGTATGCAGGAAAGTGCGCGGATCTTGCCATGCAGGCTCTCGGCGGCCTCGGCTACTCACTAGAGACGCAGCCGCAGAGGTACTGGCGTGATGCCCGTTTGTATCGCATTGGGCCCATCACGAATGAGATGGCACGAAACAGCATTGCGGAATCCTTCGGGCTGCCAAGAAGTTTCTGAGGCCTGTCGTGAAACGCCCTTCAGGTATGGCTGTGTCCCTTTATGGCGAGTAGGCGGGTTGCCCTCGTTACAGGGGCCGGACGGGGTATCGGTAGTGCTGTCGCTCGTCGACTGGCTGAGGACGGCCTGTCATTGGCGGTTAATGATGTAGACGAAGAGAACGCCCGCCAAGTAGTGGGGGAACTTCTCGATATGGGCTTTGAGGCGGTGCCCGTGGTCGGATCAGTAGCAGTTCCAGAGAGCGCAGATCACGTTATAGAGATGATAAGAAAGAAATTTGGCCGCTTAGACGTACTGGTCAACAACGCCGGTGCGACAAGGCCTGCAATGGCGCACCGCATGACGAACGATGCCTGGGACTTCGTCATCGATGTCGCGCTGACCGGAACCTTCAACATGTGCCGCTCAGCATTCAACCTGTTGAAGGAAGCCGAAGAAGGCGGCGACTGGGCCAACAAGAAGGTCATCAATATGTCGTCGATCAACGGCATCTATGGGACTGCAGCGAATGTCAATTATTCGGCTGCAAAAGCAGGAGTTAATGGGTTGACCCGGGCCCTGTCGAGGGAATGGGCACCTCATGGGATCAACGTCAATGCAGTAGCCCCGGGCTATATCGCCGGCACACGGATGACCTCTGTTCAGGAGGAGGGTAGTGAATTCGGCCTTCCAATCGAAGTGATCCAATCAGTTGAAGCGGCGATACCCATCGGGCGCGCCGGAGTACCGGACGATGTTGCCGGTGTCTGTTCCTGGCTTGCCTCAGCTGACAGCGACTACGTGTGTGGACAGATTGTGGAGGTTCATGGCGGCATGGAGATCATTAAGGTGGCTGACTAATGTCCAAAGAAAAACTGACATCGTTGGCGGAAGCGATAGGGACAGTTCCCGACGGTGCGACAGTGGCAATCCAGAACATGGCCACTCAGTCGGCGCCGATGGCATCCGTCCGTGAACTCATACGGCAGGGACACACAGGACTGGAAGTCGTCGCTCTAATCGGCGGCATCCCAATCGACCTCATGGCAGCGGCTGGCACCATGGATAGATTCACGGGCGCTGCGGTTTCAATGGAGCAGTTTGGCCTCTGTCAGGCGTACAGAAGCGCGGTCGAGTCAGGACGGATTGTTGTTCAAGAACTCTCGGAAACTGCCCTTAATGCCCGATTGGGAGCAGGAGCACGCAACCTCCCGTTCCTCCCGACTCGGGGGATGATCGGCACAGATCTCATCGCAATAAACCCCAACCTAGTCATGGTGCCGGATCCGTTTGGAGGGCCGGATGTCGTGGCCTGCAGGGCGCTGATCCCCGATGTCGCTCTAGTCCACTGCCACCGTGCTGACCGGTTCGGGAACCTTCAGATGGAACCCACAGCGGTATGGCCAGACATTGGGATTATGCCGAAGGCGGCCAAGAAGGTAATCGCAACGGTGGAGGAGATCGTCGACACAGAATTGCTGCGAAGCAGCCCGGAGAAGACGATTCTTCCCGGATTCATGGTGGACGCTGTTGTAGAGGTTCCCTTCGGTGCCCATCCGACATCCTTCAATCCTCGCTACGGCTACGACACTGCCTTTCATCGTGAGTGGATTGCTGTCTCCCGCGACCCCGAGGGGACTAGTGCCTGGATGCAACGGTATGTGTATGAACCCGACACTCAAGATGAATATCTCGAACGGGTGGGCGGAACAGACAGGCTTGAAGCACTGACGCGCTGGGAGATCACAGAGTGAACGATAAACCTTCGACTGACTGGACGGTTGACGAGTTGATGGTCACGACGTTGGCCGCAACGTTGAACAATGACGATCAAGCGTGCAACGGAATGGCCTCGTTTGTTCCGGTCTGTGCCTTCCAGTTGGCCCGGCTTACACATGCACCGGACTTGGTATGGCTGGCTAGTGCGATTGGCCTTGACGCACGGCCCGAACGAGTACCGGCTTCGACTCTCGAGGCACCTCTTTGGCGAGACTCCATTATGTATCTAGAGCAGTACTCGACGTTCTGGGACATCGTGCTCAACGGAAGGTGGCTACAAAAGTTCTGTGTAGGGGCTGCGCAACTCGACCGGTATGGGAATGGCAACAACTCGGTGATTGGTGACGTCTACCACCGACCGAAGGTGCGCCTACCTGGTACGGCGGGTCTCGGCGATATGGGTTCGATCGGTAAGCGCCTCTTTTTTTGGAATCCGAACCACAGTCCGCGATCGTTCGTTGAGAAAGTGGACTTTGTGTCCTGTGCCGGATGGCTTGGAGGTGGTGACGAGCGCGAACGGCTCGGACTCACTGGAGGACCGGAGCTAGTTATTACCAACCTTTGCGTGATGGACTTTCATGCGGAAACGAGGCACATGCGACTGAAGTCGCTTCATCCAGGAGTGACGTTGGAACAAGTCCAGGAAGCGACGGGTTTTGATTTGCTGATTGAAGATTCCGCAGTATTGGAAACTCCGGTTCCGACCGTGAATCAAGTTCGTCTCATCCGAGAAGTGATTGATCCTGATGGCATGAGGTTGCGAGAGTTTGGACGTTGATAGCTAGAAGCCATGTAACCGTTCGTGATATGGAACCAATCGGCAGCAACTGCTTCATTGGCGCTATTGAAAGGCGGTGCGCAGTATCACCGAAATCCTTCTCTCCTTGATTAACAGCTGCTTCCTGGCGCTTAACGATGGATAGTTTCATGGAGACCCTAGCTCTACTCAACTTTTCTGTACGCTCCCCCGACAAATACAAGGACAACAACAGATGCGTCTAGTGAAGGACATGTCCGTCCTGATCACCGGGGGTGGTTCCGGAATTGGCCTTGGAGCGGCGGAGCTATTTGGCAATCGGGGAGCCTTTGTGACCATTGCGGGGCGGCGGGAGGAGCCTCTTGTTGTCGCTGCTGAGCGAATCGGAACCCGATGTAATGCTGTGACGGGGGATGTCACGGTTGCCGAGGACCGCCAACGCATGGTTGAGGCTGCAGTCCAACATGGTGGAGGTTTGGATGCACTACTGAGCCTTGCTGGCAACATGTATGTAGGGGCGATTGGTGACATTGAAGAAGAACGTCTTCTCGAGCTGTTTCACTCCAACGTTGTTGCGGGAATGATGTTGGCCCAGTGCGCCAAAGATCATCTGGCTAAGAGCAAAGGATGCATCGTGTTCGCCGGGTCGGTGCATACACGGCGGGCGTTCCCGGGTGCCTCGGGCTATGCCGCAACAAAGGGTGCCATAGAGGCGCTGACCGGCGTGTTGGCTGCGGAGCTTGGCCGGGAAGGCATCCGAGTGAACTGTGTACGCCCTGGGGGAGTGCATACCGAAATATTGGTCCGCAGCGGAATGGCAAAAGATGCGGAGGAGTCTCGTGCGCGAGTTGAAGGGCTTGCGTCTGCCCATGTACTTGGACGTATTGGTACCACAGAAGAGATTGCAGAAGCTCTCGAATATCTGGTGTGTGCCGAATGGACCACCGGAGAGGTTCTTACGGTCGATGGGGGTCTGAGTCTTGGGGTCACCAAGGGATAGATTGGAGTCCTTATGACTGAAATGCACCGCTCCGTGATCGACCGTTATTTCGCAGCTCTCAACGATGAGGACTACGAAGTTCTAAAGGAAGTTTTTCACCCGGAAGCGGTACTACGTCCGCCTGGAACGCGCGCCCGCTCTGGCCATGATGAAATCATGCGTTTCTTTCTCAAGGTTTTTAATAAGTTTCCGCAACACGTAGATACCCCAAGTCGTGTCCTATCGGATGGTAATTGCGTAACTGTGGAGATCGATTTCACCGGGGTGACGAGCAACCAAAACTCGGTAGCGTTCGCCGCTGTTGACATTTTTGACATTGAAGACTCTCAGATCATCAACCTGTCACAGTGGTTTGACACGGTAGAGGTGGCTCGACAGGTTGGCACCGGTTAGCCCTAGATTTGTCATAATTGTGGACACTAAAAAGGTTGTAATTCTTGGTTCCGGGGTAGCTGGTCTTACCGCGGCGCTTGCTGCTGCAGAGGCCGGAGCGGCTGTCCAAGTAATAGAACAGGCTGATTTCTTCGGCGGTACCACCGCTCTTTCTGGCGGTGTTGCCTGGATGCCAAATAACCACCTGATGGAAGTAAACGGCGTACAGGACAGCAACGATGACGCACTGCAGTATCTCCGAGAGGTGGTTGGTGGTGAAGCCAATTTCCAAATGTTGGAAGTGTTCGTCCGAGAAGCCCGCGATTCGGCTCTATGGGTTGAGGAACTAACGCCACTGCGGTGGGGGCCCCTTCCGTACCCCGACTACTACCCGGAACGTTCTGGTGGTCGGCTGGGGTACAGGTCGCTTGAACCTCTCGGATGGCCGGTGCCAAAAGATGTAGCGCGGCTGATCAGGTCTGCTCCCAATGTCGCGTTGCCGGTGTCGTATGGAGAATTGTTGACTGGAATGCCCTCGAGAGAGGAACTTCTGAGGCGAAGCGAAGAAGGCATCCTGACAATGGGTCGGGCTTTGATAGCAGGCCTCTTTTCGGCGGCGGTCCAAAGAGGAGTTCATTTCGAGGCGGGTAGGAGAGTCACTTCACTTGCGGATCTCCCCGAGTCGTCTTCGGTCGTTTTAGCCACAGGTGGCTTTGAACGCAACAGCGATCTTTGTGTTGAACACCTGGGTAGAGAGATTCCAGGAGTCACCGGTGCCCCAGGACTCGAGGGCGACGGTTTGGTCATAGCGACCCAGGCCGACGCGGACATGCGAAACATGAAGGAAGCCTGGTGGTGTCCGTCTACCGCATTTCCAGACGAGTTGATAGATGGGCAGCAGATGTTTCGACTTCTCCTCACCGAACGTGCCCGACCGGGGTCGCTTATGGTCGATGGTGGGGGCAAGCGGTTTATCAATGAGTCGCTCAACTACAACGACGCTGGCCGGGCTCTTCTGCGACTGCCAAGACTCCGCTCAGACGGTGTTGTGGCTTGGCTGATCTTCGATTCCAACTATCGCAAGCGGTATCACGTCGGCACAATCCGTAGAGATTCCCCAGATCCTGAATGGCTCGTTGCAGCGACTTCCTTGGAAGAGATGGGGACCGAGTTGGACCTGCCCTCGGGCCGGCTAGAGGAAACGATCGAGGAGTTCAACCGAGGTGTATTGAGCGGCGTCGACACACGCTTTCAACGCGGTCGGTCGGCGTACGACAAGTTTGTCGGCGATTCGACTAGCCCCCACCCGAGTCTAGGAAAGATAGATACGCCTCCTTTCTATGCGCTACCAGTGATCCCCGGTTGTCTCGGAACTAAGGGAGGTCCTTTGACCGACCAGGATGGCAGGGTCTTGTCCAAAGGAATCCCGATTCCGGGGCTGTACGCGGTTGGTAATACGGCGGCTAATCCATTGGGGACGGCCTACCCCGGCGCTGGAGGTACGATCGGTCCCCACATAGTATTTGGCCGTCGTGCAGGTTATTCGGCGGCGATGAATGGTCGGTGAGATGTTCTCTGCACTGACCGAATCATGTTGCAGGTCGAGAGGTTAGAGATGAGTTGGTGTGAGGCGACTACTTTTGGCGATCTGCTTGTCCGGGCAGCTGAAAAGTACGGTGCCAGTGAAGCCGTCGTAGTCCAAGACGAACGCCGTTCCTTCGAAGGCCTCTTAGCCTCCGCGATGCAGGCAGCGCGCTCCCTCCTCGGACTCGGCGTAGGTAGGGGTGATGCTGTCGGCATCCTCATGCCTAACTGCATGGATTTTGTTGAGGTGATGTTCGGAGGGGCGTTGATCGGAGCCCGGATAGTTCCCATCAACGCCCGCTTTAAAGACCGGGAACTTGTGTACCTGATCGAGAATGCAGACCTAACCGTCCTTCTAACTAGCGACATCGTCGACCAGCACACCGATTACGTACAAATCCTCGATTCGTGCTTGCCTGGGCTTTCAGCAGCATCGGATTCCACCACTCTTGGGTTGGACCTGGCCCCGAAGCTGAAGAGCGTTGTGATGCTGGGAAACTCTTCTCCAGCCGGGATGGTTGATCGTGAACGCTTCGAGTCCTTAGCTGAACAAACCACCGATGATGATGTTCACCGACTGCGAACCCGGATCGCCATCCGCGACATCGCCATGATGATGTACACCTCGGGGACGACTGCTGACCCCAAGGGCTGTCCAACCACGCATGAAGCCTTGGTGCGCACAGCGGTAACGGGTAGTAGAAACTGCTTCGAGTTGACCACAGAGGATCGGTTCTGGGACCCGCTTCCCCTCTTTCACATGAGCGCCATCCTTCCTCTCATTGGTTGTCTAGACGCTGGATCGACATATGTCACGCTGACCCACGTAGAGCCTGGGGCCGCTATCCGACAGTTGCGTGAGGAGGCGTGTACCTTTTCATTTTCTACGTTTCCCACTGTCACCAATGCGATCCTCGATCATCCGGATTGGGATTCAAGAGAGTTCACCCGGATCCGGGCATGGAACAATGTCTCATCGCCGGATGGGTTGCGTGAACTACACAAAAGGCTTCCTGATTCCCGCCATCTCAACGCCTACGGATGCACCGAGATAGGTGGGGTGGCGTGCTTCACCCGGTCCGACGATCCACCCGAGACGTGGGCCACGACTTCCGGCCGCCCCTTCGATGGGATCGAGGTAGAGATACGCGACCTTGAATCTGGCCAACCTGTAGGAGTGGGCGAACGGGGTTCTATCTGGTCCAGGGGCTACAACCTGTTTGAGGGCTACCACAAGGATGACGCTAAGAATGCGGAGTCTTTCGACGACGACGGTTGGTTCTGCACCGGCGATATTGGCTCAATGGATTCAGAAGACCGGGTCTCCTACCTAGGCAGGGTCAAAGACATGCTCAAGGTAGGGGGGGAGAACGTCGCTGCTGTTGAAATCGAGTCACTGCTGCAAACCCACCCTTCGGTGAGCATTGCCCAGGTGATTGCCGTTCCCGACGCCAAATACGTTGAAGTCCCAGCCGCATATATCGAGCTTCGACCAGATTGCGGAGCTACGGAGAAAGAGGTGATCGACTTCTGCGATGGGAAGATTGCTAGATTCAAGATCCCCCGTTATGTTCGCTTCGTTTCTGCACGCGAGTGGCCGATGTCTGCGACGAAGATACAAAAGTTCCGACTACAAGATCGGTTTGCGGAGGAGCAAGAACAGGGCGAGTCTGGGTGACTCACCCTCTAGAGCGGAGCTATTTCATAGCTACAGGGCATTCGTTTGCTATGTCGAGCACCGTGTAGACCCGACCGATTCCGAGACAAAACGCGATCGTGGTAGCCAACTCGACAATCTCGACGTCGCTGAACTGCTCTCTTAGTGCAGCAAAGAAAGTGCCATCGAGATTCTGATGTTCCGTGGCAAAGCGTTCGGCAAACTCAATAGCGAGACGTTCCCGCTCTGAGTAGTCCCCGCTGTCAGCGTACTCGTGGACATGTGAGTACATCTCCTCGGTGAGCCCCTGCTGCATCGCCGATGCAGCTCGAGTGTCGAGTCATATGGGACATTCATTGATCTGCGCGATCCTCATGCGTGCAACCTCCCTGACGCGAGCAGGAAGAGACGACGCCTCGTACGTGGCCTTTCGCATCGCGTCGACTCCGGCACCGAAGTGAGGGGCCATCTCCCACAGCCGAAGCCGCTCAAGGCCATTGCCGACAGGGACGTCTATGTGAGCCATTGTTTCTCCGATTTTAGTTGAGAGTCAGAACGGGTAGTCCTCAGGGAGCATTGTCGCGTGCCAGGTTTGGCTCTTCCACCACAGCCACTCGCCGTTCAAGATCTGATCGATGGTCATTGTGGGGTGCTGTTCGTCCCAGCTGATCGGGGTTTTGACGATCTGGATGAGGACACCAAGTCCCGAACTTGGACGGATATAGGTTTCCTGCCACAGCTCTCTGGAAGATAGATCCGTACCGACAACCTCGAACCCCAAATGCTCAACGTTGTCGATCGTACTTTCAACATCGTCTACGGCGACAGTGAGGTGGTGAAAGCCCTCCCCATGTTTGTTCATGAACGCAGCGAGATAGGAGTCGTCAGACAGTGGTTCGAGCAACTCAATCTTGAAGTTTGCAAGCTTGTAGACAGCAGAGCGAATACCAAGGCGCCGGTCATCTCCTCCGTACATCAGTGTTCCGCCGAGTGCGTCTCTGTAAAGCGGTACTGCACTGGCGATCGAACGCACAGCGAATCCGATGTGGTCGACTCGTTCTATAAGCGACACATTTGGATGGTTTATGTGGTCCGTATCAGGTATTGCCGCTTGGCCGAGGGTTCGCCAGCTCATATGGTCTTTCGATTCGTTCGGCTAAAGGACTTGGCAGAGTGAGTCATGTCAGCTCACCGTTTCTCCGCCAGGTTTCACGACGTGTATTTCTGTGGCTAAGAGGTCCACCCTCCCAAAGACGAGTCCAGCTAGTGCTAGTTCTGCCTTCGCCCTGTTCGCCGACCTGAGGTGGGCTTGAGCTCGGTTCAGGTTCGGGAACCATGCCATGAGAACTGCGTCGAACACTGCCGGCGGTTGTCCCGCGTGCGCCTCATGGTCTGTGACCAGGACACGTTGAGCGAGTGGTTCGTCTTCAGCAACGGCGTCCACCGCCTCCTTGCAAATCGTTGATGTGAGCAGGCTTCTTTTTGCCGAAGGATGGCAACGAAAGGCGGTGATGACCTTGACTGGTGAACTTGGGCCCGTGGGAAGGTCTCCGATCGCCAGATGTTGTCGCACCAAAGCGAGTGAGAAGCGTGACTTGTCGATGAAGGCGTCTTCATCGTGACGGACAGACTCCAAGTACTGCTGGGAGGAGAACCCTTCATTCATTGATTTAACAGTTTCGAAGGCCAATTCGGAACAAGCATCGAATCCCGGGTAGGGAAGTAGCGGTTTCCCGTCAACCAGCACCGAGTGGTTTTGGGTGTAGGCCATTAGGCCGGGGATGGCTCCAGCTGCGTCGGCATGCGACGTCATCCAGTGATGTTGGAACGCCTCGAAACTCGATTCCGGAAGCCTTGGGGCCATGCCGAACCTGATGATCATTGCTCCCTTTCAAAGTCGAATACCGCGGGACGGTTTAAGGTTTCCTCCGCCAGCCTGAATTTCTCGATTCTCTCGCTCGGTGTCTTTGGGAAGCTTTCCCGCTGTTCGATGTATCGAGGAACCATGTAGCGGGGAAGATGTTTCTCACACCAGGCCCGCAGGTCGGGGATGTCAAGTTGCTCTGTGGCCACGATGTCCAATTTGATGTCCTCTTCTCCGAGGTCAGATGGGATGCCGTATGCAGCAGCTTCAACCACCGTTGGGAGAGTCAGCACTGGGATCTCAACTTCGGTCGCACCCACCATTTCGCCACGTCGCCTGATCCGGTCCTTCTTCCGGGCAACGAAGGTCATGACGCCGTCCTCGTCGTAGAAGGCCGTGTCACCGGTGTGGAACATGAAGTTGCGAAATGCATCGATAGTGATCTCGGGGTCCTTGTAATACTCCCGGATCATGGAGTGGGGAATCAGGGGACGAAAGACCATTTCTCCAATTTCGCCGGGCGGAAGTAGACGGTCATCTTGGTCTACAACGCCGTATTCCATCCATTGAGCTGGTTTGCCCATGGCGCCTATTGCCTTATTGGGTAGAGGGTCACGCCGGGCGGGGATGGACAAGATTTCTGTCATGCCAAATCCCTGATAGGTCACTTTCACGTTAAACCGTGATTCAAAGCGTTCGAGATCCGGTGGCGCCGGCGGGCAGTAGATGATCTTGAGCTGGTGTTCGGGCACAGTCTCGGTTCGCTTATCGATTATCGCCGCCATTGGACCCAGGATAATCGAGAAGGTGGCGCCGGATCGTGCGGCCTGTTGGAAGTACTCACTCGGGGAGAACGACGTCATGAGGTGTCCGGTGCATCCCGCGTGCAAAGAGAGGTTCCCAACAAAGTGCATGGCAGCAACGTGATAGATCGGCATAGGAGTGAATAAAACGTCGTCCTCTGTCTGTTGTAGGGAGTCGACGAGAACTGCGGAGGCCAAGTAGAGGAAGTGGTGGGAGTAGACGACTCCTTTGGCTAGTCCCGTGGTTCCTGAGGTGAATTGGATGAGAGCGTTAGCGCTCCAGTCGGGCATATCGCCCGGAAGTTCGGCTGGTTGGTCGGCAATCCACTGGTTGAAGTCAACGACGGTGGCTCCATGCAGGTGGTCGACTCCGGGGGCTTCGCCAACAACGACGACTTGCCTGATGGCACCCATGTCGTCCAGGTCGACGAGGTGCTCAAAGTATTCATCCTTGACGACGATTATCGATACGTCGCTTTTGGTGATGATGTGATGGAGGTGCAGGCCTCTGGTCCGGGCGTTGAATGGCACCGCCGTTCCACCTGCGGCGTGAGTTCCATACATTGTGGGAAAAAATTCGATTTGATTGGTCATGAATAAGGCGACATGGCTGCCACCGAAACCATCTCGGACCAGTGCCTGCCCGATCTTGCAGGACATTTCGTATCCCTCGGCGAAGGATATTTGCGACTCAAAATCGACGATCAGCCAAGGGTGGTCGCCTCGCTTGGCTGCCTGATCCCTAAGAACACGTAGCAGAACCCGGTCGTTCATCTTGTATCGAAGTGTTGTCTCTCCGAGCGGTGCGCCGGTTCCTTTGAGCAACCCCTGATGGTCGAATGAGTCGAGCATTCGTGCCTTACTTTCCTTCGGACTAGTCAAAGCGACACTACCAACCGTTTGGTAGGTGTTTGTATGGTTTGGGGCGCGTATAGGAGAGATGGACTACATGGATTTAGGTTGGCATGCAGCCGACTGCGAGCGGTCTATGTCGATGGCAGGAAATAATGAAGGCCAACGACCAGTCGCCAGTTCACGGGAGAGCGACTGTTAAGTAGAGATTGGTAGCGCGTAGCTGACAAAGTATGGTGAAGGCAAGCAGAGAACATGTTTGTCCACTTCATAACTTGTTAGTTCAGATTGGGGGATACTGATGGAGAAATCGGCCTCGTTGGAAGGTCGGCTTGACTATCTCGAGTCCAGAGCCGCAATAGGTGACCTCGTCGCAGCGTACGGGAGAGTTATTGACGATCGAGACTGGCAGTCTCTTGGCCAGCTGTATTGTGAAAATGCGACGTTTGATTCTGTGGAGGGTCCGTCTACTGGTAGAAATCGAATAGTCGAGTACTACGAAAAACGTACTTCAATGTTCGGCGTCACCTACCACTATCCGCACTCTGTTGAAGTCACCGAAGTAGATGGAGACCTTGGAAAAGGCGTTGTTTGTGCACACGCAGAGTTAGCAATAGATGGCAAGGCATTTTGGATCGCTCTTCGGTACTTTGACTCCTACAAGAGAGAAGACAGCCGGTGGCGGTTCGCCGAACGGCGCGTAAAGCAGCTTTATGCAATGGAGCTCAGCGAGCTCCCGGATGGAATGGATTTGTTACTTCGCAAGCGCTGGCCAGGGACGGAACCGGCTCCCGCCGACTTGGGTCCAGGGTCTGGCTGACTAGTTCGTCTGAAGTTTTACCGGAAGACTTCTGACACCTCGGAGGATGTAGCCCTCTTCTTCTGGAGGGGTTTCAGTCCATTCGATCCTGCTATAGGTATCGAGCAGGAGATTCATCCCCTCAATCATTTCAAGTTTTGCGAGTAGCGAGCCGGTGCAGAAATGCGTGTCATGGCTGAAGGAGAGCACCGTGGCATTTGCACTAAACTGAGCTTCGGCGTTTTCGGAAAATCGATCGAGGCTGAAGCGGTCTGGTTCGTCGAATATCTCAGGATCCCGGTTTGCGGCAGCTAGCAAAAGGAGCACCTTGGAACCTGCAGGGATTTCCTGGTTCCCAATAGAGGCATCCTTCTTTGTTGCACGGTTGATCGCATGGACGGGAGGGCAAAAGCGCAAGCCTTCAGCGAGGGCCGGGAGGAGAAGGTCTCGGTTGGTCTGTAGTGCGATCCAGAGTTCCGGTTCTGAGATAAGTATTCGGAGCAGGTTCGCCAAAGCTCTGTCTGTTGTTTCCACTCCCGCTGCTAGAAGAAACATTGAGGAGGAGAGGATTTCAGCGTCGCTGATTGGCGCGCCTTCGTACTCTCCTTCGCAGAGTGTGGAGATGTAGTCCTCCCCTGGTTCGGAGCGCCTCTCCATTAGTCGGGGAGTGATTACTTCATGGAGCTCTCCTATAGCTTCTAGGCCGTCTCGAAGAATGTCCGGATCTCCACTCTGGTTTGAAGTACTGGCGGCGACCATCCGGTCATAGGTAGTACGAAAACCAGTGGCTTCTTCCATGTCCATTATCCACGCAGTAACAATCAGCGGCATTGGAGTGGTGAAGCGGCTCTTCAGATCGATCGGGTCGTCTAGAGGCAGCTCGTCCACAAGCTCTTTACACAATGTCCGGATGTAGTTTTCCTGACTATCCGACAGCAATTTTCTGTTGCGAATATGTTTGGCGATAAACGCATCCTTACGACGATGTTCGATGCCATCCATATGGAGAATATTTCTTCCATAGATCGATGTCGATCCTTTGCCTTCCAGAAGAGGTCCAAACGACTCTCTATCTGCTAGAACAGTTTTCATGTCGGAGTAACGTGAAACGATCCACCCCCCGGCTGCCTCGCTCCAGAAAACGGGTGACTCCTCGAGTGCTTGCTTATAAAAGGGTCCGAGGTCGCCAGGAGCGCCGCTAAGCACTTTGTCGAACTGCTCTGTAATTGACGTCATGATTATCTCCTGAGTCTGGCAACTGCCCGAAAGAGGGGAGATGCTTCCTGTCAACCAATCGTTCGGTTGGAACTATAGTTCCCGTATGACAAACGGCCAGTACGACGTTATAGGTATTGAAAGTTGGGTTTCCGATCTTCAGGACGCAAGCCCGCGGGTAGACCGAGCTCTGGCGAGCTTGGCGCAATCGCTAAGGCACGACGGAGCTCTCTCCTCAGAAGAAAAAGGTGTCATTGTTGCTTCGATCGCAGCATCGAAAGGCGACATGGAGGGCTGCAGTCGCTGGGTGGAACTGTTCTGTGGAGAGTTCGAAGAGTGGCAGATGCTCGCGGCACTTCTCTTTCTCTCAAGGGGAGCGCCAGCCGCCAAGACATTGCTGGCCGCGACCGGTTCCCGGAGTGAGGTCTTGTCTCGGCCACCCACGTCGGACAGCCCAGGCACCGAGGAGATCGCGGAATACTTTCTTGGGGTCTTCGGTCAAATACCGGCACGAGTCACTTTGTTGCAGGAGCATGCGCCTGAGGCTCTCGAAACCTATTTCCTTTTGCGTGAAGAAACTCTTGGAGGCCATGTACTGGATTCAAGGCTTGCCCAACTCGCGTTAGTGGGTGTCAACGCTGCCGATAGGCAGGAAGAGTTCACCTACGAACATATTCTTGGGGCTCTAAAGGAGAAGGCGTCGGCTGGCCAGCTGGTCGAGGCAGGGGTGTGCGCCATGCTGTATGGAGGCCTTGCTTCATGGACTACAGCCGCAGCAGCTATAACTCGAGCTATTTCTAATAGCGATGACCACACCTTCTAGAGTTATTGTCCGGCCCCCACTGTCCGAGTCGAAATTGCTATTCATCCAAATAGGAATAGAGGGATCTGAAAGTGCCCAAGACTGATCAACTGGTAGTCCCAAGGGACGCACCTGGAACCTTCCCTGAGTGGATTAGAAGTGTTTGCCGCCAGCTAGGGGATAAGACCGTCCTTGATGTGTGTGGTGAGACTAGGACCGCAACAGAACTTGACTACCGGAGTGACTGCTATTCGTCAGGACTCGCGGCCCTAGGCCTACAGGCCGGTGACCATGTAGCCGTCATGATGGTGAACTCGGTTGAAAATATCGAGATTTGGTTCGGAATCCAGAAAGCCGGTCTGGTCGAAGTCCCAGTTCATACCGCTAGTCGAGGCGCTCTACTCCAATACCTTCTCAACCATGCCGACGTCAGGGCTCTGGTGGTTGATGAACCCTTGTTGGATCGAGTAGCAGAGATTCTCGATTTACTCCCCAAGTTGGAACACCTCATCGTCAACTCACCCACTGTTGCGCAAGTCAGCGCAAGCCATATCGCTGTTCACCAACTATCAGACTTGTTCAAGGACGCAGCACCGCCCAAGCTCCAGCTATCAACTCGTTCAAATGCAGTCATCTTGCATACCTCAGGAACAACAGGACCCCCGAAGGGCGTGGTCCTCTCACATGGGGCGGTCCTACACCTGACCCGCCACATTGTCTGGCTTATGGACTACGTACCCAGCGACCGCCTGTACACGACGTTCCCCTTGTTCCACAACAACGCCAAGTACACGTCAGTGACCGCAGCGCTCGAGTGCGGCGGCAGCCTGTTGATGGACAGGAAGTTCTCCGCAAGCGGCTTCTGGTCGACCTGTCGGGACAAAGAGGTGACAGCGTTTAATTACATGGGAGCGATGATGATGATGCTCTACAAGCAGGCGCCGAGCGAAAGTGACTTGCAGAATTCGGTAAGGACAGCGTTTGGCGCTCCTTGTCCAGTGCAAATCTGGGAAGAATTTGAATCCCGGTTTGGTCTCTCGCTCGTCGAGGTCTACGGGATGACGGAAGCTCCCATGGCCTGCGAGACACGGCTTGAAAGGCGGAAGATAGGAACGGCGGGCCAGGAGTCGACGACGTACCAGGTAGTGATCGCCGATGAGGACGATCAGCGCGTGGGCCCGGGTGTTCCGGGTGAGATCCTGATAAGGCCCAAGACCCCTAATGCCATCTTCTCCTCCTATTACAAGAAGGAAGAAGAGACTGTTGAGGCCTGGAAGAACCTTTGGTTCCACACGGGCGATCAGGGAAGCATGGACGAAGAAGGGTTCCTGACCTTCATCGACAGGAAGAAGGACTGCATTCGGAGACGAGGTGAAAATATTTCCTCGTGGGAAATCGAATCAGCAGTCAACAGTTTTTATGATGTTGTCGAGTCGGCGGCTTACGGCATCGATTCAGATCTGAGTGAGGCTGAAGTCATGGTGGCAGTTGTTCCTCGCGACAAGGAAATCTTTGATATTTCCGAGTTGATAGGCCATTGCCGGGGACAGATGTCAGATCACGCGGTTCCGCGTTATGTCCGGATAGTCGATGAACTGCCGAAGAACCACGCACAGCGTATTGAGAAGTACCGCCTACGCGAGGAAGGTCTGACGGCAGGCACCTGGGATCGTCTAGCGGACGAGGCGTCGAACTGAGCCAAGAGATGACCGTGGAGTTGCTGGCGAGAACAGTGTGAATTGACAACCAGGGAGTTGTAATGGAAAACCTCATTCATGTAGAGCGTGGTCACGTTGTCCCTATGGCCGACGGGGTCAAATTGGTGACCGACGTGTACCACCCGGCTGGCGATGGTCCGTGGCCCACCCTTGTCTTTCGAGTTCGCGGCAGTCTCTCTGCCGGATTTATCACCAGCGTCTTGATGCTTAACCCGATGCTCGCAGTCGAGCGCGGCTATGCAGTCGTGATTCAGCAGGTCAGAGGTCGCGGGCTCTCGGAGGGAGAGTGGAACCCATTCTTCAACGAAGGAAGCGACGGAGCGGACTGTGTCCGTTGGGTATTGGACCAGTCTTGGTGCGATGGTCGGATTGGCACCTATGGCACTGCGTATTCGGCCTTCGCCGCTCTGCAACTTGTCGCTCAAGGTTTCGAGGAGGTAAAGGCGTGCACTGTTCTGGGCACCAACGCCAACCCGTATGACAACTGGATCTACACCGCTGAATGCTTCGAACTCGGATGGAATGTCTACTGGGCCTACATGATGGGCATCGAATCGATTGGACGTCTTGAATGCAGTGATGAGGAAAGGGCTCAGATCAGGTCGGATCTTTCGCAGGCGATCATTAATGCTCCTGAGGTCGTCAGGCGGCTCCCCATCGACCAGCATCCGGAGCTCCTAAATGGCGTATCGCCGTGTTATGAAGACTGGCTCGAACACTCCTCATACGACGAGTACTGGGACTCGATCAACATTCTCAAGAAGGCCCCGCAAATTTCTGCACCAATTCTCAGCATCGTGGGGTGGCACGACAATTTCCTCAAGTCGCATTTCGATCTCTACCGGCAGATCACCAGTGTGGGTGCTGAACCAGGCCGCTCCAATCACCGGATGGTCGTGGGCCCATGGGAGCACGTGAGTTATGTCAGTCCGTTCGCAACTAGCGCTAACGGAGTTCGGGAGTTCGGACTTGAGGCATCTTCTGGAGTGGGGCTCTCCGGTCCACTCGTCCTGGACTGGATGGACAGGTGGGTCAAGGAGGAGAAGACAACCGTTGAAGTTGGCGGTGTCCGGTACTGGCAAATGGGCGAGAACTCCTGGAAGGAGGTAGATGTATGGCCACCTGTTGGGGTGGAGACTTCCTGGTATCTGAGTTCAGAGGGTGGCGATGACGCTGAGCGCAATAAGGGTGAGCTGGTGCTTGAAGCGCCTGGTCGACAGGTCGCCGACACGTTTCAATACGACCCAGTAGATCCGACCCCAACTGTGGGTGGGAAGCTCCTGATGCCGACTATTCAGTCTGCTGGCATCCAGGACCAGACGGCGGTCGAGCAACGGTCTGATGTGGCTTGTTACACCAGCCCGGTGTTGACTGGTCCCGTTGTAGTGAGCGGACCTGTCAAGTGTCTGCTATGGGTGAGCACAAGTGCTCAGGACACTGACTTCACCGCGAAGTTGGTGGATATCGAACCCGGCGGGATGGCTGCGAATCTTGCTGATGGAATCGTGCGCCTAAGCAAGGCCTTCCCGGGCCAGGTAAACGAGCCGGGCGCCATCCGAGAGGTTGAAATCGACCTGTGGGACCTGGGTCACACATTCCTACCGGGCCATCAGATTCGGCTTGAAGTCGCCTCTGCGAATTTCCCTAGATTCGATAGGAACCTCAACGTTGTTGCGGGGCCCAACCTTCCCTCAATCGACGACGCGGTGACGGCCACCCAGACCATCCACCACGATGCAGATCGGCCGAGTCGGCTCATCCTGTCAGCACCTACTGGCGCACGACCGCCTGCTGCTTAAGAGGTTCTCACCACCGCAGTTCCAGTTAGGAGCAGGTCCCCGTCAGACCGAATCAGCCGAACGTCGCATTCGGCAAAGTGCTCGCCACTATCGGCAGTCACTGCAGTCACCACGCCCGAAGCCTCGACGTGGTCGCCCTCGAAGACGTTGGCTATGAATCTGACTCTCAAACGTTTGATTGAACCTGGGCCGGCCCAATTGGTCAACATGTTGGCGATATACCCGACGTTAAGGGGCCCTTGGTTGATCCGCAGGTTTGGTTCGCCGTCGTCCCTAGTCGCAGGATCGAAGTGAATTGGATTGGGATCACGGAGGATCGCAGCCATAAGAGCCATCCGTTCGGCAGCGACTGGCCCATGGGGCCAAGTGGGTATGTGGTCTCCTACGGTGACGGTCAACTTGACTGTCCTCTGGCATTTGACCCGCTCCTGAGGAACAGCCACGTGTTAGTCACGCGAGCCGCGACACCCTCCATGTCAGACAGTTCGATTATGAACACGACGGCATCAAATGTGCCGGCTTGGCTACCCACTTTGCGATCAACGGAGAGTATCTGGCCCTGAGCTTGGTATTCGATACCTTCTTCCAAGGGCCTGAGGATCTCCCAGTCGTACTCGCCGGCACGAACCGCATCAGCAGATTCTGCCTGACACAGGTCAAAGATTTCCTGGTAGGTGAGTCCGACAGCGGCGAGGGGGGCATGGAAGAGGAAACTTGGATGGGCGTAGTTGGATGAGGAGTGCTCCCCAGCAGTCGCCTCAGTCAGGAGATAGTTCTCCCAGTGCTCAATCTGGTAGGACCCAGGTGGAAACCTGTATCCCTCAAGCATTTGCATCTGTTCGATAGGTATCACAGCCGTAAGGTCCTAATAGGTTTGAGTACTCAGGTATCTAGTGGATGCAGCTTCGATTTGGAAGTAGATAGCAAAGGAAATGATGATCAATAACGAGATTCTCTCAGACAGCGTGCAGTTGCTTCTAGATGAGCGAGAGATTTGGCGTCTGATGGTCGAGTACTTCGATGCGGTCGATGCGCTGGATCCCAAACGTGCTGTGCAGATATTCAGTGAGGATGTGACCGGCGACTTTATGACGGGTCGGGTCTACCAAGGGCGCGAGTCCATTGAAAGGGTGCTCGGGAAGATCCTTCTTCAATATGAGCAGACCAGCCACCACATCACCAACCATCGGGCTGAGGTATCCGGGGACGCGGGCACAGCGTGCACCTGGATCTATGCCTTCCACCGGATGGCTGGAACCGATGAGGTTTGGCACCTGTGGGCTCGACACATCGACGAGCTGGAACGCATAGACGGATCTTGGAGAGTGTCGAAGAGGGTGCTTGCTGCGATCGATTCGGAACCGCGGTGGGACGCAATCAAACCTGATTGGTATTATGGCCACCCAGGTCGGCGCGATCGGGCGGCTCTGGAGGCGGAGTTGAACAAATCTTCCGACCGCCAGAGGTCGTAATGGATTCCTTGGGCCCGTTCAGCGTGAAGAACCGGACCATATGGGTCACTGGTTCGTCCCGGGGTATAGGGCTGGGTGTAGGCAGGCACCTTCTGGAACAGGGTGCTCGTGTCGTTTTCCACTCCCGCGACAAGGAGCGGCTCAATGATCAGTTATCTGATCTAGGTGACTCGCCAGAGGTATCGGCTGTCTACTGCGATGTCCGCAGTCCGGAAGAGGTGCGGGACGCTGTGGCAGAGATAGCGCGAACCCACGGGAAGTTGGATGGCCTAGTGGCCAATGTCGGGGGGGCATCCTTTGGTGCAGCTGCAGAAACTGAGCCAGCTCAATGGGCCAAGATGCTTGAACTCAACCTGTCGGCCTCATTTTATTGCGCACAGGCGACTCGGGACCTGCTAGCTGAATCCGAGGTCGGTTCATTGGTGATCGTCGGTGCTGTGGCTTCTTTTCACCCAACCCCAATGTTTGCCGGCTATGGCGCAGCCAAGGCAGGTGTTGAACACTTGGTAGGTAGCCTCGCAGCCGAATGGGGCCCCGAGATCCGCGTCAATGCAGTATCGCCAGGCTTGATTCTGACCGAAGGCTCCTTGACGGCTGTCTTCGGGGGCTCACAAGACCTGGCGGACCGTGCTGGGGTTACAACTGCCGTAGGTCGCCTTGGCCAACCATCTGACATTGCTTTGGCATGCCAGTATCTGCTGTCATCTGCCTCGGCCTTTGTATCCGGCACCGTTTTAAAGGTTGACGGAGGTCCAGTGGAAGGACCCACACAAAGGATCATGTCTGCTGTCAATGCCTTGAATAAATCGAGTTAAGGAATCTCGAAATCGACAATGACTGATCCACGATTGTTATTTACCGTTGCAGATCTGCTTTTGTCTCGAGTCGCCCGATCCTCCGACAAGGTGGTCATCCGATCAGATCGGGGAAGTCTGACGTACGGGGAAATAGACGAGAGGTCACGAGTAGTCGCCGACAATCTGCATGCTTTAGGGGTTCGCAGAGGCGACAGCGTCGCGACCATGGTCCAAGAAACGCACCAGGCTGTGGCGGTTTGGTTCGCGTGTGCCCGCGCCGGGTTTGTTGAGGTGCCGCTGAGTGTGGAGCTCAAAGGCGAGTTGTTGGTTGAGGCTGTCCAAGGTGCTAATTGCTCCATAGTGATTGCTGGTGATGACCCGGCAGTAATCCAACAGTTGGATTCGTTGGAGGAAAGGTTGCCGCGCAGATTCGAAGTCTCAAGCCTTGAGCACGCTGCGAGCATCGAGGAACGCTGTGATCAGCCTTTAGGGCCGGATGAAATATCTCTGATTCTCTACACGAGCGGGACAACAGGGCGATCAAAGGGAGTCAGGCTCAGCGACCGTATGACTTTGCGATTGGCTTGGTCAATAGTTGATAACGCTGGCCTGGGCGGCAACGACGTTCTCCTCACCGTTTTCCCACTGCACCACGTAGCAGCCCGGTTTGTTTCAGTCGTTGCCGCCATGCTGATCGACAGTGAAGTGGTGGTCCGGGAAAGGTTCTCCGCGAGTCGGTTCTGGCAGATCTGCTTGGATCACGGTGTAACGGCAATCCATTACTTGGGGACGCTTCCAATGATGCTTTGGAATCAGAAAACAGTTCCTGGGCAGGAGCAAAGTTCGGTACGAGTCGCTTACGGGGCTGGCATGCCCAAAGAGATCCAAGAAGGCTTTGCAAAGAGATTTGGTCTCAAGATATTTGAACTTTACGGATCGACAGAACAGGGCGTTGTCGCCATGTCACGTGCAGGTGCTTCAAAGTTGGGCACCTGCGGTCGTCCGGTCGCCGATGTCGAACTGGAGATCCATGATCTTGAAGGTAACCAGTGCTCACCGATCGAAGTGGGTGAAATCGCTGTTCGTAACCGTGAGCCAGGGATCTTCTTTGATGGATACCACGGCATGCCTGAGGCAACAATCGAGGCATGGCGGGATCTTTGGTTTCGGACTGGTGATGCCGGATTTCTTGACGAAGATGGCTACCTAAACTTCGCCGGCCGACTTACGGACTCTATTCGACGCCGGGGAGAGAATGTCTCGGCGTGGGAAGTGGAGAGAGTGCTCACAGAGCACGAAGATGTACTTGAGGCGGCAGTCTTTGGAGTGCCCTCAAATCTAGGGGAAGAAGAGGTAATGGCAGTAGTAGTTGGTGACCGTCTAAACCTCCAAGAACTTTGGCAATTTGCAGCAAGGAAACTTCCAAGCTTTGCTGTTCCCCGCTACATGAGGGTTCAGAATGAACTCCCGAAAACACCTACTGGAAGAGTCCAGAAGCATCAGCTGACCGGTATAGACGGAGAGACAATCGAGTGGGCTTCCCAATCAACTCAGTAGCTATCCTGGGTGCAGGTGCGCTTGGTTCGCTTTATGGAGCTTGGATGGCTCGTGCCGGACTCGACGTCACTTTGGTAGCTCGCGAAGCACATGTGAAGGCGATACAGGACAACGGACTGCAGGTCTTCTCCGCTGGCGCCTCGCAGATGTCAGTGCCCATTCGTGCTGTATCGGATCCAGGCCTTGTCGGTGATGTGGATCTCTTGGTTCTTGCCTCTAAGTCTTTTGACACTCACGAACTTCTCGACAATTGGCCCGGACACCCGGCATTCGCATTTTCCTTGCAGAACGGAGTCGGCCAGGCAGCGGAGCTAGCGAAGCGCTATGGAGGCAGTGCGGTCGGCGCGGCTTCCATGGTCGGTGCGACAATGTCGAACCCTGGGGAAATATGGCACACCTTTGGTGGAGCTACTTATCTCGGTGACTTGCCAGCCAGTAATGAAAGCTCCGCAGAGAAGATAGGTGAGACTCTTTCGACGGGACTGGAAGTCGTGGTCGCGTCGGACATCAGATCTGTTCAGTGGTCGAAAGCTGTTCTTGCTGTTGCGGCTATGGGGGTTGTTGGCCTCACCCGTCAGGACTACCACAGGGTCTTTCTCCAGCCAGACAGTCGTGCGGTATTTCTTGAACTTGTCCGAGAAGCAGCATCGGTGGCGGTCGTAGATGGTGCAGAGCTAGTTGATCTCCCGGGGCCCCTCGGGGTGGCCAGCCTGTTGTCTCTATCTGATGACGAAGCGATGAGACGCCTAGAAGGGATTGGCAAAGAAATGGCAGAGTCGGGCGCGACCAACGTTCGAGTTTCGATACTGCAGGCAATCGACCGGCAGCGTCCGCTTGAGGTAGATGCAGTGTTTGCGGACGTCGTATCTAGGGCCCATGAGCATGGCATCGATGTGCCACTTGTCGAAAATGTCACCAGACTCCTTGCAGCGGTTGATGCGACTATCCGAGGTGATGCGTTATGAAGCTAGGTGTTCTTGCCAGGATGTTGGACCTGCGGCCACGAGGGTTGAAAGCACTCGCATCGGTTGATGATTTCGAGCAATCCGCCAATCGAAAGTTGCCTCGCATCGTTTCCGATTTTGTCGCCGGCGGCTCAGACTGTGAAATCACAGTGCAGAAAAATCTTTCTGCTTTCCGTCAGATCGAGTGGGCTCCACGCTTTTTGAAGGATGTCTCTGATCGGTCGGTCACGACAGATGTCTTCGGGCAACCGCTTCAAATCCCTGTGATGCTTTCTCCGGCTGGCCTCGCAAGCTTGGTTCACAGGGATGGTGAACTCGCAGCAGCTAGGGCAGCGGAAAGTGCTGGGACCGTCTTTGTTGTTTCGACAGCTTCGAGTTATTCGTTGGAAGAGATATCGGCTGTGACGACTGGCCGGTTGTGGTTTCAGGTGTACCTCTGGAAGAGTCGTGAGGTCATTAGCGAATTGGTCAAGCGGGCTGAAGAATCTCGCTACGAAGCGCTAGTTCTTACAGTTGACGTTCCCGTTGTGGGTAAGCGGGTCCGAGATGTCCGGAATGGCATGGCCATCCCACCGCGTATTCGACCCGGAAGCGTCCTAGATGTACTACGAAGGCCCCGGTGGCTCGCACACTTGGCAAAGGGTCCGGAGCTGACATTCGGATCCCTTGTCAGGTCTATAGATCCCAGAGGGAAAGAAAGCATCGCCTCCTATGTGGATCGAGAACTCAGCAACTCTGCTGCAACCTGGGACGAACTCGTTTGGCTGCGTGGGATCTGGAAAGGTCCTCTTATTGTTAAGGGAATCCTGACTGCCGAAGACGCGAAAGAGGCCTTACAGCGGGGAGCGGATGGAATCATCGTCTCCAACCACGGCGGTCGACAACTTGATAGCTGCCCAGCGTCGATCGACGCCCTGACTCACGTTGTGGACGCAGTCGGAGGTCGCGCCGAGGTGTTTATGGATGGCGGCATTAGGCGTGGAAGCGATGTGGTCAAGGCCAAAGCACTGGGAGCAAACGCCGTTTTCGTTGGTCGTCCATGGTTTTGGGGATTAGCGGTCGGAGGCCAAGAAGGTGTCGAAAGAATGCTTGAGGTTTTCTCCGACGAGATCGACCGAACGCTTGCTCTTCTTGGATCGCCAGACTTCGAAACGGTCGATAGCTCAAAAATCTGGGCGCACGAAGAAAACTTCGGTTGACCTCGAGGGACTTCTTAGCTACCCACCAGCTGGCTTGATACAAGGTCAACGACAGATTTTGCCAAGACCGCGAGTTCCGGCTGCCCTAGGGCAGAGACGGGGTGGGGGAGTACGGCCGTGGGATAACTTTCCGCTCCCAGGGTCGGGCATACAGAGTTGACTATCTCTTGGAATGGTTCGGTGATAAGGAGCGAGACCGGAACCCCAAGACGCTCCATTTGGATCGCATCGTGCAAACTGCACGCGGTGCACGCACCTCAATCACCCAGACCGGTGATGATCATTCTTGACCGGGCCGCAACTGACTGAGCGACATCGGCTTCAAGTGGTTTACCTGCTGATGGTTTTGAAACAAGTTCAACATTGGCTACTGGAAACCGGTCCTCCAGAAGAGAGGCCAATTCGCGGAGGAGTTGTTTCGCCTTGGGCTTCCCATTGTCGATGATCGTGAGCGTGAAAGGTTCTGTAGGAACTGATCTTCGTGCAGGAACAAAGTTCTCTACCGGACCGTCCTCGTAATCCGGCCGCAGAACGATCGATATCTCGCAACTAGACATCTTTGCCTCCGATGATTTCTGAGTGTCCAGACTTGGTTACCAGCCTACTTGTGGCTCTGGAGTGCCGTATTGGCGCCCATGCGGGCATATAGGCGGACCATCCCGCTCCCGCACCTCCCGCTGTAATCAGAAATATGTCATCCGGGCTTGAAACGCTGGGCAGCAGGCCATCTTCCTCCGGAACCATGTCGTGGGCGCTATCCAGTTCAAGAAGGACCCCAGCAGCTTCGAGCTCTTCAGCAGAGATCCGGCTGTGCTCAGCTAGGAACGAGCGAATCTCATCTTTTGACCAGCCGTCGCGGGCTAATGATTGGCGAGCTTCGTAACCGAGTACGACCACGACCTGGGCTCCCTTTCCGACGGTGAATGTGGCGGGACAACGCATTGCCGAGGCGATCGTGAGAAGCCAACCTTTGGGGTCTGGGTTGAGGTGGTTGGCGATCTGGCGAGGTCCTTCTGCTGCTATGACCGTGACCGAAGTCGAGTCTGCGGGGGCGCCCAGCTCTTCAGCAAACGTTGGCCACCCCGTGGGCGGTGGTGTTTCGGCCAAGACCATCGAGTATTTGCCCGGGTGTCCAATCGACGAAGCATCCATCACCCCGGTCTGTGCGCCAAAGACGTTCATGGCCACTAGACGAACTGCCCGTCCGATCGAAGCATTTGCTCGGTTTCCGCTCCCGAGAGCGTTGTTGAGATGGAAGAATCCATGTTCTTTCACGAGTGGGCCACTGACTATGAGGCACAACGCTGCTCCACCGGTCGAACTCATCACCGCATGTGCATTGAACTCAGGATCAAGGATCGCTTCGAGTGCGGCTACCACCAGCGGGAAGTATTCAGGCTTGCATCCAGCCATCACACTGTTGATGGCTGCTTTCTCGGCGGTTAGATGGCGGTCCCGTTCAGGGACAGAGCCGATCACGGCGTCGGGTGCCAGGTCGACGACACCAAGAAACTTCTCGACCAGATCCGGCGTTGGTGGGACTACGGGGAGGCCGTCTGTCCATCCGCGATCGAAGAAGTACTCAACAGCTTCGGTGCTGGACAGGTTGAGTTGTTCGGCCATAGTTCGAGGTTCCTCAGGTCAGTGCCAAACAGGTCATTTCCAACCGTAACACCTTTTGAACAATCATTGACCAACCGGTTGGTTGATCAGTATCCTCAGGCTTTAACCTTGTGGGACCTGTTCCGTTCAGGTCTGAGAGTCGTTCACTCAGTTGGACGTCGGTTCCGATCAGGGAAGCCAGTCTCGGTTAGGCCTAAGGAAAGACGTCAGAGTGGACAAACGGGTAAGCATCGAAGAGGCGGTCGAAAGCATCCCTGACGGTGCAACGGTAGCTCTCGGTGGACTCTCCATGAATAGTGCCCCTATGGCATATGTGAGAGAAATCGTCCGCCAAGAAAAACGCGATCTGACGGTTGTTGCGATTGTGGGCGGCATGTCTGTGGATTGGCTCATAGCAGGAGGTTGTGTCAAAAAAGTCATTTCGGGTCTGGTCAGTTTTGAAGGTCTAGGTCTTGCGCCCATGTTCCGAATGGGGGCACAGTCCGGATCGGTTGAGGTCGAGGAGTATTCCGAGGATCTCCTGATTTGCCGGCTCAGGGCCCAGGCATGGAACCTTCCATTTGTTCCAACGAAGGCCGGACTTGGCACAGACCTGATCCCCCTTCACGAACAGACCGGGACGATTCGAGAGGAAGTTGATCAAGCCACTGGGGAGCATTATGTGGCGTGCACCCGTCTCCCCGTAGACGTGGCCCTCGTTCATGCCCATTCGGCAGATGAGTTCGGCAATGTTCGTGTCGATCCGAAGCTGATCTGGATGGACAACGAAATAGTTAATGCAGCGGAGAGAACGTTTGTGTCAGTGGAGCGATATGTGGACCATGCGGACATGATTGCAGAGCCTCACAGGACCACATACCCGCAGTTCATGGTGAGTGGCGTTTCGCTTGCTGAGGTAGGGGCCTATCCGAGTTCATGCTTCCCGGAGTACGGGCACCACACCGAGTTCTTCCAGGCGTACTCAGCTGCCGCATCCGATTCGGAGGAGTTCGCAAGGTTCTTCGCCGACCGCGTGGTGGGACCTGAGACGTGGGAAGACTTCATCCAGTCCAACGGTGGCGATGAGATGATCGCTTCGATTAGGAGGCCATCGTTATGACCCCTGAGGTTGAGGGATATGGATGCACAGTTGATGAGCTGATGGTGGTGGCTTTCAGCCGGGCGATGGATGATGACACTCGGGCGTTCAATGGGGCTGTCTCTTTCATCCCGGTGTGCGGCTATCTTCTGGCGCGACGTACACATGCTCCAAACTTGGTATGGGCAGCCTCGTCCGTGGCCATTGATGCAAATCCGCCTGCCATCCCTGAATCCACCCTGTCGGATGCTCTTTGGGATGGTGCATCTATGTTGTCTACAAGTCCGCATGACTTCTGGTCGTATGCGTCGGGGGCGAGATACAACACGTTCGCCTTCCGTGGCGCACAGATGGATTCTCGGGGCAACGTGAACAACACGGTCATTGGCCCGTATGACTCACCGAAGGTGCGTCTTCCAGGAGGTGGTGGCATGGCCGACCTGGGATCGATGATTCCAAAGATCTACTTGTGGAATACAACTCACAACACCCGAACTTTCGTTGAGAAACTCGACTTTCGATCCGGTATCGGATGGGGGGACGGCGGTGGCCATCGGGAGAGGCTCGGTCTCCCAGGGGGTCCACAGCTCTGTATTACGAATCTCTGTGTCTTTGACTTCCACCCCGAAAGTCGCAGAATGCGTATCGCCTCTCTGCATCCTGGTGTGACCGTAAGCGAAGTCCAAGAATCGACAGGCTTTGAAGTACTGGTACCCAACGGTGAGATTCCAGTTACGGAAAGACCGACCGAAGAAGAGTTGCGGATCTTGAGAGAGGAAGTTGATCCAACCGGCGCCCGGCTCCGTGAGTTCTGATTCAACTAGCTGATTCGAACGTAGGCAGCCAAAGATCACTTATGGAATACGGGGTGGTTCTTCCGATTCAGGGAATTGGTCAAAGCCTCGACGACTTCCTTGGCGAGCTGCTCACCGAGTCTCAGGTGGCGGAAGAGGCAGGCTTTGATGCCGTCTTTTTACCCGAGTTCCACCAGGCCAGGAACGGAGCAGTCGTCTCACCCACGGTCGTAGGCGCGGCCATCCTGCAGGCAACGTCGACGCTTCGCTTCGGAACTGCAGTACTAGCAGCCCCGTTGCACCATCCACTGCGAATAGCCGAAGACGCTCTGATGTTGGATTGGCTATCCAGTGGGCGTTTCATCTTGGGCTTGGGAGCCGGGCACCAGATCGCTGATTTCTTGGCTTACGGAGTCGAACATGGGACCCGGACCCAGCAGTTCGAAGAGATCCTCCACATCCTAGAACTCTGCTTTCTGGGAGAGCCCTTTAGCCATGATGGAGACTTCTTCCAGATCGCAGCTCAGATCACTCCGCGTCCGTATTCAGAACCACGGCCGCCGATCTGGCTTGGAGGCCATGGAAGTGCCGGGATTGATCGTGCAGCGCGGTTTGGTGACCTCTGGCTGGCTGACCCACAGAGACACGTAGAGGTAGTCGCCGGGCTCGCAGAGAACTATCGAAAGCGTTGCCAAGTTCACGGCACCTCGGCGGCAGTTGGCATGTTTCGGGAGGCCTGGATTACCAATGGCAATGAGTCCGCTACGGCAGAGTGGGCCGAATCTGTAGTCGCAGTGCACCGGCTCTATTACAACGTTGGTGCCTACCACCCTCAATTTGAACCATGGGCAGCAGATTCGCTTCCACGTTCAGAAGTCAACTTCGATCTGTTGTCGCCGGGAAGGTTCCTGGTAGGAGACGGAGAGCATTTGCGCCATACCGTCAATCAATGGAGGGATCTGACGGGGGTTCAGTATCTGGCGCTCAGATTTCGGCACCCGAAGGGGCCCAGCCATGAAGCAACCTGTGAAGCCCTTTGTAGGTTTGGTGAAGAAGTCATATCGACGACATCCGGGAGTGGACGATGAAGGTTGAAGGCTCAGTCGGCCTAGTGACTGGGGGTGCCTCAGGGCTTGGAGCAGGAGTTGCTTTGTACCTACTCGAGCGAGGTGCACGCGTGGCAATACTGGACCAGAACCTCGAAGGAACCGACGCTCTGGTTGATCAGTTTGGTGACCTGGTTAGCTGTCACCAGTGCGATGTCACCGATTCGGCACAGGTAGAAGAGGCAGTTTCGGGGGCTGCCGAAGTACACGAACGACTCGACCTGCTTGTGAGCTGTGCCGGAATCAGTTTTGGCAAGAGAGTGATCTCCAGAGATGGTGACCCTCACCCACTTGATCACTTCAAGAAGCACATCGATATCAACCTCGTTGGACTCTTCGATGTACTGCGCCATACCGTCGCAGTGATGGCGAATAATGAACCGTCGGAAGAAGGTGAGCGAGGACTGATCATCAACCTTGCATCTATTGCAGCGTTCGAAGGACAGATCGGCCAAGCCTCCTACGGAGCTTCAAAAGCGGGTGTTGTTGGGCTTACTTCTCCGCTCGCACGGGATCTGGCACTACATGGAGTGCGGGTTTTGTGCATCTGTCCCGGAACTATGGATACGCCGATGCTGGATACCTTGGATCAGGAGACCATCGACTCCATCGTCTCGGGGAACGTCTTCCCGAAGCGTCTTGGCCGACCTGAGGACCTCGGCAATCTTGTGGTCCATTGCATGGAAAACACGTTCCTCAACGGAGAGACCATACGTTTGGACGCTGGGTTGAGATTGGGACCGGGCTGAGGGGGAAGCATTCATGTCTGGACATACCAAAGAACGCTTTCTGCTCGAGAAGCACCCTGGTCGAGTCGCTCATCTTGTGATGAACCGGCCGGAAAAGCTCAACGCCATGGATCGGAGCTTTGTCGACCAGTTGACGGAGCGGATGGGCCAGCTGAGTTCGGACACCGATGTCAACTGCGTGGTTCTTAGGGGAGCAGGAAGGGCGTTCTCGGCGGGAGGCGACATCTCTACCTTTCCACCGTTGACGGAGTCAAAGGAGCGCGCTGAGGAACACGTCGGGGCTGTCTTTGCTGCGTTTCACTCGATTCAAGAATGTGCAGTTCCTGTCATCGCTGCGGTGCACGGTATTTCGCATGGCGGAGGCCTGGAGATCATGATGGCATGCGATATGGCGATCGCGTCTGTTGGTGCCCGCTTTGCTTTTCGCGAGGTCGACCATGGCCTCATGCCCGGGTTCGGCATTACCCGGGCAGCCGAAAAGATCGGTCTTCCGTGGACTATGCGGCTGGCTTGTAGCGCCGAAGAAATCAATGCTGTAACTGCCCGAGAGATCGGCGTGGTAATGGACGTCGTCGAAGAAGATGACCTCATTCCTGCCGCTCACAACCTAGCCCTCTCAATTGCCTGCCACAGTCGTCACGCACTCGAGGCAATCAAACGTCATCTGAATCGCGATTCAGCAATGGGTATAGACAAAGCGGTAATAGCTACAGCTGGAACTTTTGAGGACGAATCTAGCCACCGCGCTATTTCAGACTTCTTAACACCTTAGTGATCTACAACAAACACTTTCTGGACCCTTTACAACCCAGCAGCTGGCTCAGCTACTCTCGTAGAGAGAGTTTGTTTTCTGGGTCATTGCCACGCCGATCAAGACCACCGCTCCACCTATAAGCGTGGTTCCAGAAGGCACGTAGCCCAAGATTACCCACGACCAGAATAGGGCTACGAGAGGTACTGCAAACATGTAGGTGGCTGCACGGTTTGCCCCGATTTCAGCTATGACCTGAAAGTAGATCCAGTACGTCAAGAGAGTTCCGCCTATTGCGAGGTAGAGGAGCCAGAGAAGATGTGGGACTTCGAGATTGCCGATACCGCCAACACCGTGCTTCCAGAAGGGGGCAGTCCACAGGGTTCCCAAGACCATTACCGTGCCGGTTGAAGTAAGTGCGCCGTGGCGGGTGGCAACACGACGCATGAAAATCATGTAGCCCGCCCACGACAACGGCGAAATCAAGGCTAATGCCGCCATAGCAGGATTGGAAGTGGTCATCTCGGTACCATCGCTGCTGCTTGCCAAGATTATTGCTAATGACCCAACTAGCGCCATAAGGCAACCCAGCAGCTGGAAGCGAGACAGTTTTTCTGTCAGGAATATTCGAGCCAGCACAATTGCCATCACAGGAGTTAGGCCGGCAATAAGCGACACCAAGGGCGGGGCGAGAAATCGTTGTCCGTAGACGATAGGAAATTGGGCTCCAGGCACAGCCAAAATGCCAGCGAAAATGTACAGACCCCAATCTTGTCTGGTGAACTTTGGGCGTAAGTGCGGCTGGAACAACAGCAGCAGTAGGAAGATGAAACTGAATATCCAATATCGAATAACAACGACCTGAATGGAATCCAGGACTACCAGAAGTTCGTGGACTGCGACAAATAT
>Ga0302127_10000080_pt1 | contig 40876 bp, 36 predicted proteins | sample CB4_SCM_MG_FD_204452 | JGI IMG/M metagenome (GOLD analysis project Ga0302127, IMG submission 204452) | Marine microbial communities from Western Arctic Ocean, Canada - CB4_SCM | ecosystem: Environmental > Aquatic > Marine > Oceanic | place: Canada: Western Arctic Ocean | collected 2017-09-24
CCAGATTCCCGTTATCTGGCCAACTATTCAGAGGGGCGAAGCGCTGTGAACCAGTTCCACCACCACCTCGTCCGTCACCAGTTCGGTAGGTACCTGCTGCATGCCAAGTCATACGAATAAAGAAGCCACCATAATGGCCATAATCTGCTGGCCACCAGTCTTGACTATCAGTCATTAAAGTATGAAGATCTTTTTTCAGAGCATCATAATCCAGAGTATTGAAGGCTTTGCTGTAGTCGAAATCTTGACCCATAGGATTTGATTTAATATCGTGTTGATGGAGTATAGAAATGTCTAATTGATTAGGCCACCAATTGCGATTACTAGTACCTTTATCTGGAGTTGTTGCTGCTCCATGCAAGAATGGACATTTTGCTTCGTTGCTCGATTTTTCGTTATGCATAGCCTTGGTAGTCTAATTCAATGTATTAATGATTCTACAAGTTAACCTTGGTATCACATATATTTTTCAAGGATATAGTTTATAATTTCCTTCCCAATTACATATTTCTACGGAACTTTCCACCAGTTTCGAATAGTGCTTGTGTGACTTGCCCAACCGTACAGTGTTCTACAATATCCATCATGACTTCAAACAGATTACCGCCTTCTCTTGCGACTTTTTGGAGTCTTTCTAGTCCTTCTTTTGCTTCTTTAGCATGTTCTTCTTTGAATGCTCTATTCCTATCAATAACCATCATTCTTTCAGTTTTATCTGAACGTGTAACTTCGATATTGAACTCTTCTACTGATAATGAATTATCAACTCCTTCTTCGAAAGTATTTACTCCAATAATTGGTAATTCTCCAGAATGTTTTCTGTGTTCATAAATCATCGACTCATCCTGTATGCGATTTCTTTGATAATTGACTTCCAGAGCACCAAGAACTCCGCCACGTCTATGCATTTCTTCGAATATTTTCAGAATCTCTTCTTCTACAGAATCAGTTAACCAGTTTGCTACATGTGATCCTTGTAATGGGTTCTCATTTTGTAACCATCCATATTCTTTCGACAGAATTAGTTGAATTGCAACTGCATCCCTTACTGTATCTTCCGTAGGAGTTCCAAATGCCTCATCACGAGAATTTGTATGTAATGAATTTGCATTATCTGCTAGAGCATAAAGTGCTTGTAATGTGGTACGATAATCATTCCATGTATATTCTTGAGCGTGTAAAGATCTACCGCTACTCTGTATGTGATACTTCAGTTTCTGACCACGTTCATCAACTCCATACATATCACGCATGGCAATAGCCCAGATTCTTCTACAAACTCGACCTATTACTGCATATTCAGGATCCATGCCATTAGAGAAGAACCAACTGAAGTTTCTCAAGAATTTGTTAGCATCTAATCCTCTTGACTTGAATAATTCGACATATGTCAGACCATTAGATAATGTAAGTGCTGCCTGAGATATAGGATTAGCTCCAGCTTCTGCAATATGGTATCCAGAGATAGAAACGAAGTAGTGGTTTCGAATTTCATTGTCTACATAGAATTCTGCAACATCACCCATCATTCTTAATGCAGTATCGAGATTGAATACCAGTGTATTTTGTCCCATTGATTCTTTCAATTGATCAGCTTGTACTGTTCCCCTAACTGTGCTCAAAGTTCTTGCTTTAATTTCCGTATGTTCTTTGTCATTTGGTTTACGACTATTTTCTTCTTCAAATTTAGTTACTTGTTGTCGGATTGCCACATTAAAGAATGCTGCAAGGTGCCACCAATAATTGCCATTAATTGTCTTTGATACCGATGTATTAGCAGCGGACAAGTCAAACCCTTCGAATAATTTTTCCATTTCATCAACAGTACTTATTGATACTCCACTTTCACAAACCTTACCGAAGATATCTAGTCTTTCTTGAGGGTCATTACCATACAAACTTGGAGAATCAAATGCCACTGAAAGTCTGTTGAAGTCTTGATCCTTAGAAAGGAAATGATATCTCTTATTTGTTCTCTCTGCACTACCTTCTCCTGCAAACATTCTGACAGGTAATTCATCCTGTCTCTTGAATGGGAAAACTCCTCCTGTATAGGGGAATGAGCCTGGAATATTCTCTTTTCTAATCCACTCTAGAGTATCGCCCCAGTCACTATAATCGGGTAGAGCGACTCTTGGCATATCTAAGCCTGAAAGTGTTGTTCTGGTAGTTTTCACGGGAATATCTTTGTTTCGAACCGTGTAACTAGTTGATCCTGAGCGATATTCTTCAGCTTTGGTTCTAAAAAGTTCTAAACTTTCCCAAGCACTCTTAGGTATTTCAGAGCGAACAGCATCAGCTTCTTCCTTGAGCCCTTCTGCTACCATTTTTTTATTCTTTGATTTCATTTGTTCAGCAGCAGCTTCCAGTTGTTGCACTAGTCGTATTTTGGAAGTGACTTCTTCAGTTCTTGAATGATAATTTCTGATTGAACTTGATACTTCAGCAAGATATCCTTGCCTCTCTGGTGGTATTGGTGATGATCTATGTGGGAGCCCATCAGGCCCCATTCTTGCTTCTGCTGCAATGAATGATTGAGTAAATTTATCATTTAGCTGCGAACATAATTTTTGCCAAAGTTGGTCCACACCTGCATCAGCGAATTGACTAGCAATAGTAGGTACTACAGGTAATTCTTCATTGGTTGCCTCCCACATCTCTCTATTTCTTTTGAATTGTTTACGAATTTCTGCCAATGCATCTTCAGCACCGGGCCTATCGAATTTATTCAAAACTACAATATCTGCTGAATCTAACATCTCCAATTTTTCTAACTGACTCGGAGCCCCATATTCTCTTGTTGTAACATATAATGAAATATCTGCAACTTCAGTTATTGCATCATTACCTTGACCTATTCCGCTAGTTTCAACAACTACAAGATCGAATCCAACTGCCTTGCAAGCTTCAATGGAGCGACCAATACAATCTGCAATTTCTCTTCCACTATCTCTACTAGCAAATGAACGCATGAATAAGTTTTGATCAGATAATGAATTCATTCTAATCCTATCACCTAATAATGCTCCACCAGTTCTTTTACGAGTAGGGTCAGTAGCAAGTAATGCAATCTTGGTTCCAGGGTTATCTCTTTGTATCCTTAACATCAATTCGTCAGTAAGGCTTGATTTCCCAGCACCACCTGTGCCTGTCAAACCAACTACTGGACAAGATGAACCATCTGTTGAACGAACTTTATCTAGAATTTGATTAAACATTTTCTCATCTGCATTTTCTGCTAATGTGAGTAATTTTGAGACAGATCCATGATTGTCTGCAGTTATTGGTTCATTTAGCGAATCAAACCTTGATGGATCAAGTAGATTATTTTGTGAGGCTCTCTCAATAGCGTCTGAAACCATTCCTGTAAGACCTAATTCTCTTCCGTCTTCTGGAGAATATATTTTAGCAATATTTGAATCAAGTAAGTGTTTTATTTCACTTGGAAGAATAGTCCCTCCACCACCTCCAACTAGTTTGACATGACTAAAACCCGCAGAATCTAGGATTTGTTTAGTATGAGTGAACATTTCAACGGCTCCACCTTGATATGAAGTAATAGCAACACAGTGCGCATCTTCCTGAATTGCAGCTTTAGCAACTTCATCCGCTCCTCTATCGTGTCCTAGATGAATTACCTCGCATCCCATTGACTGAAAAATACGTCTAAATATCCCGATAGCGGCATCATGGCCATCAAAAATTGCTGCTGCAGTAATGATTCTTAGTGGAGATTTACGGTTCACGCCCTTCTTCTCCATGAAGTTCCGAAAGCATTGTTACACAAGAAGAATCCTATAAAATAATGTCACATGCCGGGTAAGTATTGAATACATATGAATCCTCAGGATGCATGATGGTGAACTCAAGGATGCTATGTCCTCGCGATAATTCAATTCTTGTAATGCCTAATGAAAGTGATAAATCAGTATTTTCTCGAAATGGAATCTCGCATTGTCCTAGTTGCGCTGGTCTTGCAATAAATTCTCATTCTGCAACCTCTGAATTTTGTAGCGATAAGTTGGAGGTTATGCATGATGGTTTCAAAGATGAGGGTACCCCTGTCTCTCTTTGCTGTCCATTTTGTCAGTCTAATATGAAAGTTAGAGACTTTGCCTTTAGGAAGGTGGATGGAAGTCTAACTGAATTAATTGAGATTGATGGTTGCCCTAATTGTTCATCATTCTGGCTGGACGCTGGTGAACTTCAACGTTTATCTCCTCCAAGTGGTGATGTCGATAAGAGTCCATCTTCCGAAGCAGGAACTCTTGCAATAGTATTCGATCTATTATTCCATTTACCATTTGTTTTGATATAAAATGACTCTCGAATCAATATTAAATCTAAAGGTTAGATAATTATGAATGATGAATCTTCGAATTGGCGGAAGGATAATCCTCAAGGGAATGTATTCACGGGCGATGTGAGTAGTGTCTCTGGTCCATCCTCTATACCTATTGCACCCGTAGACCCGAATATTTTCAAATGGTCGCAATTTTTAGTAGGATTACTCCTTATTCCTATTTTCACAGGATTTCTCATGTCTTTTTCTGCTTTTTCTGCTGAAAATATGCTAAACGACCAATATTATTCTGACTATAGTGAACTCGATTCATTTGATCAGGACATTATCAATATCTCTGGAGATGAATATCAGACTATAGATGTTTTTTTTGATATCCCTCCAGTAGACTTTTTTGAGATACAAGAAAAAGATTTTTGGTTTAGTACTTTTGTTGGCACCATCTACTATGGCTCGGATGGTGACTGGGGGAGTTGTCACCTAGATATGGACTACATCGATAATCCTAGTTATCTTGTAGTTCAGTCTGATAATCATGGGCTATGGTATCCTATGAATTGTGATGGTAGTATGAATGATTATGATATGTTATTACAGGTGAATGGTCAAATATTTACTTATGCTATAGATCAAGAAATAGAACTCGATTCTACGACACTTTATGCTAGCGTTGATGGCGATGGTGATATGAATTCTTCAGGATTATTCTTAGCAATCGCCCCTTATCTACTGGTTTTACTCTATATTGGGGTGATATTTTGGAGTTTCATAACTAAGAAGCGGTCTCTAGGTTTTGGTCTTTTAGGGGGGATTTTAGTAGCTCCAGTATCTTTTTGCTTTTCGATGATTATTTTATTGATATTCTGGGATATGTAGTCAAATAACTCCACCAATCATAAGTCCTGCGAATACAAACATCAATACACCCATTGCTCCATCTATGAGATGTGAGATAGATCTCAATTTCTCAACTCTACCTCCAGTAGTCAGTACCAATGCTACAGTCACATACCAAGTTCCATCTATTGTCATCCCCAGAGCCCCCATGCCAAGAAGAGTTTCGAGACTTACATTTTCTTCGATAAATGGTGTGTAAAGTGCTAACATCCATGCCAGGATTTTTGGATTTAAAAGTGCAATTGAAAAACCTTGTACGAAACCTTGTCTATTCTGTGGACCATGATTATTTTCATCTGAATATTCCGACGGTCCTTTTCTTGCATGATTAAGGAAAACGTATCCTAACCAAACAAGAATAATAACTCCTGCCCACTTTAATCCTGTTTCAGCAGTTTCATGTATTGAAATAGCAGTTGCAAATGCTCCTGCTGCGAGGAATGCATAGACTCCAAACCCGATTCCATGACCAATGCCAGTCATTACTCCTTGTTTTCTCCCTCCAGCTAAGGTATTACGAAGAACTACTGCTAAAGAGGGTCCAGGACTCATTGCTCCTAGACTGAAAACTGTCGCCAGAGCAACCCATGCCTCAGGTGTCATAGATTCACCGCTTTTCAAGCGCCTTCATACATTGCTTCAATTTCAGCAGCCCAATTTTCTCTAATCTGTATTCTTCTAATTTTCAGAGTAGGAGTTAACTCTCCAAAATCTACATTTAAGTCTCTAGGTAGAATCTTAAATTTCTTAATTTGTTCAGGGTTACTAAATCGGCCATTCAATTCAGTTACCGATTTCAACATTTCATTGTGTATTTCTTCACTATCTGTATAGTCTGATAATTTTTTCCCAAAACCTTCCAACGTTGTAATTTGTACAGTTGGATCTTTCGGAATTTTTTCTGGAGCCATTCCATGTTTATCTCTTAATATTGCACCAACATCTAATGTGAATAACGCACTACAGTATTTTCTTCCATCGCCAATCAACATGCATTGCGACACCATAGGTATTGACTTCATTGTTTCTTCAATAACTAATGGTGCGATATTTTTACCACCAGAACTTACGTATAACTCTTTGATCCTGCCGGTAATTTTCACATACCCTTCTGAATCAAGTTCTCCTTTATCACCTGAATGTAGCCATCCTTCCGAATCTATTGTGTCTGCAGTTGCTTCAGGATTTTTATAGTACCCTTTCATGACATGCCTTCCTCTGAAAAGGATTTCACCTGAGTCCGAAATCATTAGTTCTGTTCCACTAAATGGTTTCCCTACAGTTCCAATTTTATTGTTACCTCTGTAACCAAGACTTGCTCCAGCAGTAGTTTCTGTCATACCATATCCTTCAAACAATGGGATGTCAAGATTATGGAATAGTTTGAGAATATCTGGATTAATCGGTGCTGCTCCAGTTATTGCATAAACACAATTAGACATTCCAATAGCCTTCTTAGCCTTTTTCTTAATGATTCCACCAACTATTGGAATACCTACTAGTTTCATCTTACTTCCTAGCTTCGCAACTAGATTGCTGTAAACTTTCTCATAGATTCTAGGTACTCCTATGAATAAGTGGGGTTGTACTTCTTTGGCATAATCTATGACATTTAATGGCGCATCAACCACAGTCATATGAAGACCCCATCTAATATGTGCGTGACAATCTACTAATTGACCGAACACATGTGCACAAGGTAACCAAGAAACATAGCCCCAACCTCTTTCGAATTCTTGTAATTTCCAGACCTCTGCAAGTTCAAAATCTATGTTATCATGACTCAATTCTACTCCTTTTGGATTGCCCGTTGTACCTGATGTATAGATCAAAGAAAATGTGTCTTCGGGTGTTATATTCGCTACTCTTTTTTCAATCTCTGAGTAATCAACATCTGCTCCTTTCTCTATGAAGTCTGACCAAGACATACATTTTGCATGTTCTGGCATATCTACACCATCCATTACAACTACAGTCTCCACTTTTTCTAATTTATCCATTATATCATGCAATCGATGTGCACACATTTTTGCAGTATTCCCTCCATCCATTGGATTGTCTCCAACAAATATGAATTTCGAGTCAGAATTACCTACAACCCATTCAACTTCTTCTGGAGAGCAAGTATGGTAAACCCCGACTGCCGCTCCATTGCACATATTTGCAGCGTGGTAGGATGTATACCATTCGATTCGATTGTAAGAATAAATACTTAATTTATCTCCCTCTTCAAAACCCATAGCAATTAATGATTTAGCTACTGATGCGGTTTGATCATGAAAATTGCTCCAACTGACATGATTCCATTCTCCATCAGAATTCTTTGTAGAAATTGCTTTTTCATTCCCATAATTCTTTGCGTTCGCCATCAGGTATTCGGGGGTAGTCATTGCGGACATGAGACTTGACAGTCGATGTTTCGCCTTAATTGTTTACTAGTGTAAGAATTGAAACTTAGTGTAATAGAACTTACTTTATTTCTAGATTCATGGTAGAACTGATCTAATATTTTCTCTCCAATCCTTACCTTTATTACGATTAGCTAATGGCGATGCTGGAGATGGATGCCAACAACTTGTAATCTCGACATTAGTGCCTTTAAGTGCGATATTAGCTCTTTTCTCAGCATATTTTCCAACACCTATTACTTTCTTTATATTCATTATATCGACTAATTCTCTTAAATGTTGATCGCATCTTTCAATTAATTCCTTTGCATTTCTTCCAGAGATTTTATCGGGTGTGATATTTGTAGCCCTCTCTCCTTTAAACAGCATTAGTGGACAATGATTTAAGATAAATACATTAGAAAATATATTCTCAACAGTTCCATAATGTTCTTCTAATAAATTCCAAAGCCGTGTACCAGATATTTCTTCTTTATGCCAATCTAATCCTGTAACTTCTCTCTTCGGGTGCGGGTTACGTGGCTTTTTCACCTCTAAATTTCTTATTCCTAATAACTCTCTGACAACTTTTGTTGCAGAGAATGGAATTCCCATTTGACCCATTCCATGAGGTCCAGGATTCATTCCAAGAAGTAAAGTATCTGCCCCTTTATCTCCGCCTAATTCTATGAAAGCCTTGTGTATATCCCAGGCGTACATCAGAGGATTGTATACACAATCTACTGAACCTTCAATGACTAATTTATCTCCAATCGGATCAACATCATCTCTAAGTCTTGATGCAGCCTCTATAAGTGCATTTATTTCCATAATAATCACTATTGTTTTACATCTTTAACTGAAGCACCGCTAATTTTTAGTAATTCTTCTGGAGTAATCGGAAACACCGTATCTGCAGTGCCACTTGCTCCCCAAATCAATTCATAATTGAACAAATCTTCATCCATTATTATCTCAGTTTCTTTTAGATGACCAAAAGGTGGTACTCCTCCTATTACATATCCAGTGCTTTCTAATACATATTCAGGTGATGCTTGACTTGGTTTATACCCTAGTATTTTCTTCAATTTCTTTTTTCTATCTACTCTATTAGATCCCGAAGTAATCACAATGATTGCGCACTTTTCTCCCATGAAAACAATCGATTTAGCAATATGTGAAATATTGCAACCTAATTGGTTAGCTGCATCCTCTGAAGTTCTTGTGCCTTCTTCATAACGCCTTGGTTCTGCTACATAATGCATTTTTTTACATTCGGACATCCATATTTCATGGCCGCCCATATTTATTGGTGTGAGGTTTCTGAATAAAAGTTGTTTCTCCTTCCGCATGATTGATGACCCATAGTCGAGCGCGAAAGACTTGATGGATTGGCCGATTGGTCCCTATGGGACATCTATGGGTGCTTTGTTGCTGATGACATTGCCTATTCATTTCTTTTTGACTAGAGATGAAAAAGATAGAAGAGTCTCATTGAGAGACCTCCCTAGTGAAATTAGGCAAAAGGGCTACTGGTGGCACATTCTATTGTATGTCCTTATGTTCATTTTCAAGGGGGTTATTGACCACCATAATGAACCTATGAAGGATAGAGTGGGTGGTTTTACTCATTGGATTTATGCTATAGAGGGTGACTGGACAAATAATCTGCAAGAGTTCTTTTTGAACGATACTTTGACAAATCTTCTATCTGGGCATTATTTATTCATGTATTTATTTATGATTTGGTTTTCTCCGATGTATTATATTCTGTGCCGTGATGAAGTAATGGCTGATAAAGCGGCTATCAATTATTTTGTAATTTATCTACTCAGTGTGCCATTATACTTATTTTTCAATGTTGAAGTGACCTCTACATATCTCGCAGATATGGATGCACTTCTCTATCATGACACATTCACTCTAGCATTTTTTACAAATAATGATCCAATGGATAATGCTATTCCCAGTTTGCATGTGGGTTTACCAATTAGTTTACTAATAATTAATCGGTTACATTGTAGGGAATTAGGAATAAATTTGAAAGATTGGCGACATAGAGAATTTGATATTTTTGTATTAGTCAATGTAATGATTTATTTATTCTCAATACAATATCTGGGGATACATTGGTTGATTGATATAGTCCCAGGTATTTTACTAGCAATAATAACCTCTTCTTTCGTTCATTCAGTACAACCAATCGTTCGTGCGAGGGATGAAAATGGGTTGGGTTCATTATTACCTAATAGGAATCAGTTAATTGCATCCATATTGGTCGTTTTAATTTGTTCAACATGGCTAATTAATGGTGTTGTTGATGGACCCGGTACTGATGAAGAAGAAGCAAATATGCGGGTAGGTATTGGCGATATTAATTTAGATACAATTGAAGTTCATACCCTATGGGATCCTGTTTATGTAGATGTTTCAAATGTTGGTGAATATGATCTCGATGTGCTGCTAATACAGAGAGAGAATGTCGAGCAATATGTCGAAAAAGGTATTTTTGATTGGGATTCTTTTGTTTCTGAAGGCGATTTATTCTTACTAGGAATCAATAATTCAACTCAGTTTGAAGTCACACCAGATAACTTGTTTGATGTTTACATAATTTTAGTCAGGTTATCTGATACATCCAATCTTGAATCGGGGGCTTTGGGAGAAATCCGCATAACTCCTCATTATGTAGATGATGAATTATTGTGGACAGGTTTCCTAGTCAGTTTACCTGCTTTCATTATTACAGGCATAGTTATTGAAGGAATTATTAATTATCGTCGTTATCAAAACAAATTATAGGCCATTATCCCACCTATGTACAACCCTGACATAGATCCTAATGATATCCATATACCAATTCTAAATGGTGGGAAATTATACTGCCACATATATGTTGATTGCCCCATCCAAACAAGGACTACAACGACAATTCCATAAAATCCAAAGAAGATTCTGAAAATATAGGATGCTGAAAGTCCGACGACATACCCGAGATACAGCTCAAATTTATTACCATATTTATTAGGTAATAACGTTAAAAAAAGACCTAATGTTATTAGAATTAATACAGGTGCTAAAAGATTCCTTTTACTAAAGTATTCGAATTCGAATAAATAAGGAATAAGTGATAGTAAGAAACCAGTTATCGATGGTAAAGCAACCGGCCATAGTGGAGCAGACTCCCACTTCATGCACTATCCGTGCGGTATCTAGCATATAATACTCTGAATTGCCCCATGCGTCTCATTCATCAATAAGGAGAGTCTCCGGTATACTATGAAGAAAGGCGAAATTGTACTTGGTTGTCTAGCTCCACACCCACCACATCTTGTTTATGCTGACAATCCTCCTCAAAATGAAGCCTTTAGTGAAGGTGGCTGGGAAACACTGCGTTGGGGCTATGCTAAGCTTGCTAGGAAGTTGAAAACAATTGATTATGATGCAATAGTTATTTTCACTCCTCATTGGCAGACTTATATCGGTACACATTTCCTTGGGCTTCCAGAATTCAAATCTAAATCAGTAGATCCAGTATTCCCTAATTTGTTTAGATATAATTACGATCTTAAGGTAGATGTAGAATTAGCCGAAGCAATGCATGAAGAGACTGCTAAGGCAGGGATTATTACTAAAATGATGAGGAATCCTGATTTTAGAGTTGATTATGGTACAATTACTTCTTGCCATCTTTTGAATCCTTCATGGGATAAACCAATAGTTACGATTTCAAGTAACCGTAATGCCCATTACTATTCTAACGAAGTTATGATTGAACAAGCTAAAGCGTTGGGTGAAGCTTGTATGAAAGCAATTGAAAAGAGTGGCAAGAAAGTTGTTCTAATTAGTAGTAATAGTCTAAGCCATCGCCATTTCGTTACTGAGGCTCCTCTTCCTGAAGATATGAGCAGGGAACATATCTATAATCACAGTCAATATGTCTGGGATATGAAAATAATCGATATGTTCAGAAAAGGTCAGATGCAAGAAGTAGTTGATATTATGCCTGAATATACTGAACAAACAATAGCTGAAACTGAAGCTGGTGGATTAATCTGGATGATGGCAGCAATGGGTGTTCCAAGTTATCCTGCTGAGATTTATGGTTACCAATCAGTGATTGGTACTGGTAACTGTATCGCATGTTGGGACCCCAATACAAATACTAGGGAGTTAGTTCTTTGAGGTGTTTAAATGACTGATGATTCTCCTATTTTATTCGGACTTTATGTCCCACCACACCCACAGCCTCTTCTTAGCCCAGATGCTAATGAAGGTTATGCTAATTTACGTGCTGCCTTTGAAACATGTAGGAAAAGAATTGAAGAAAGCGATGCAGATTTAATATTAGTATATTCTACAACCTGGCCAAGCGTTGTAGGTCACCAAATCCAAGCTCTAAAAGAATCAATCTGGACTCATGTCGATGATGATTTCCATTATCTTGGAAGTATGCCATATAATTTCCAAATTGATGATGAGTTTGCTCATGAACACTGTGCTGCAGCAAAAAAACGAGGACTACATGCTCGTACAGTGGATTATGAAGGGTTCCCTATAGATACTGGTTCAGTAGTTGCACTTAGTTTGTTAAATCCGGATAATCGTATACCTGCATGTATTGTTTCTAGCAATATGTATGCGAACCGTTCTGAAACTATTGTTCTAGGTAAATCCGCTCGTGATGCTTTAATTACTCAAGGTAAAAAGGCAGTCATAGTAGTTGTTTCAAGTCTATCGAATAGAATGTTTACTGAACATATTGATCCTGTTGATGATAGAATTCACAGTTCTAAGGATAACGAATGGAATGAGAAAATTTTAGAATTTTTTGCAGATGGTCGACTAGAAGATTTGAGCCAACTCAGTCGCGAGATACATGGACAGATTAGAGTTCAGAAAGTAGTTGCATACAAGCCTGCTTGGTGGTTAGCAGCAGCAATGGGGCAGCATAATAATTACGAGGGTGAAGTATTGGCTTACGAAGCACTACATGGTTCAGGTGGCGCTGTGATTCAACTTACTCCTTCGACCGGATCTTTCGGTGACAAAGAGTTTGATGAAGATGATGTAGAATACTATCAAGGTGATCGTAATGTACTCAATAAGGGGAACTTATGATGACTGACAATGATGAGTTAACGGATTTTGAAAGACGCCGTAAACTCATCGAAGGCATTGTTTTCGCTCCAGATGAATTTATTGAGAAAATTTATGATGATTATGGTAAATCCATACTTAGTTCTGCTGGAGGCGCATTAGGAGCTGCAGCGGGAATAGCAGTTGGTGGACCCGTAGGCGGAATTGTTGGCAGCGTTGTAGGTAAGAAAACTGCTGGGAAATTAGTTCTAGAGAACGGACCCTTTATTTCTACAGAGGGACCGTCAGCAGTAGGAGCTTATCCTCATTTACATCGGGTTGGTAATCTTATTTTTGTTAGTGGAATAGGTCCAAGAAAACCTGTTACAAATGAAATCCCGGGGGGACCTATCAAAGATGAATCAGGAAACCCTCTAGATTATGATATCAGAGCTCAAACTCGTTCAGTCATTGATAATATTAGAATAATCCTCGAAGAATATGGTTCTAGTCTAGAAAAAGTAGTAGATGTTTATTCAATGCTTGTAGATATGGATAGAGACTTTGCGGGATATAATGAAGTATATGCTGAGTATTTTTCAGAAATAATGCCATCTCGTACTACATGTTCAGTTAGTGCTTTACCTACCCCGATTGCAGTAGAGTTGAAAGTAATTGCCAAAGTTTAGTTATTTTCTTTTTCTAGTGATTCTATTCTTTCAGAAGTACAATCAATTGGTGCTGAAATCGGATTACACGCTACTGGGTTTCCATTAGGTATATCTACCCAATAATCAATTCCTTCTACTTTAGATGGATAATCAGTAGAAATCGAATGTGCACCTACTGATATTGCTGCATCCAAACGACTTGTATCATTGTTATCTGCTTCACCATCCTCAGCGTTATCTGCTCTTGAACGGACAATATAGCCATCTTTGATTAGTCCAATTATTTCATCACCATTTCCTATTGGATCTGTGTTTGAAAATATTGCTGCTTCCGAACTACCTGGCTCATTTGACATAGTAAACATCCTTGAATTAATAAGTCCAGGGTATTTTTCATGATAATTTTCTCTCAAATCGCCACTTGATAGAAGAATAAATATTGCTTTCCCTCTTGACTCATCTAGCAATGGCCAACCTTCTTCCATTATTGCTTGAGAAAGTGTTTCCGATTCACCTCTGACATCATCAGGAGTTATTGTTTTATTACGTGGCCAAAATTGAGTGATCTCTTGCTCAATTTGACCTAACATATTTTGTAATTCAACTACAACGGTATTGTCTGTACTCTGCTCAACCCATTCTTTTGGTTCAATCCAAATCATTAGAGGTACATGTTCTGTATTTTCATTAGACCAATTAAGCAGTGTGTTGAGACATTCTTCAAAGGTGGTACAAGTAGTACGTAAATCATATTGGTTATGATATACGTAGAGTTGTCCTCTTGCATCCCACCAAACGTCAATTTCAAATTGCCTTACTCCTTGTTCTTCTGCCTGTACATCTAATGGCTGATGAGAGTAATCATATGCCCTAATTGTAGGTATTAAAGGAGCTAAATGATACGAATTATGAGTTCCTTTCATCTGAATATGATTTATCCTTAGAGGAGTAGGCTCTTCATCATCAAGATTCAGACCTATGTCATTTTTCCCAATACATCCACTTACAGTGCTGGTTAATAATATGAGAACAGTGATGGCCAACATGGTTCTCATATTGCTCCTGAGGCTATCTATGAAAATTAACAATTGGGGTTGCCAAACCTTCAACAAGTCGTATTCTATCCCAGATTTATGAATCGACTTTCACCGAGTCAAGTAATTGGTATAGTTCTTCAGCCACTTGAGAAGGTATCTAATGCATTAGAGCGTAAATTAGGATTGTTTTCAGTAATTATACTCTCATTATCTGCAATGTTAGGTAGTGGATTATTCGTCCTCCCATCTCTTGCCATGATGGAGCTCGGAGGTGGAGGGGATGCATTAGGTGGGATTTGGTTAGCCTATTTATTTGCAGCATTAATTGTTCTTCCAGGTGCAATATCTAAGTCGGAACTTTCGTCAGCAATGCCATCCTCTGGTGGTTCTTATGTATATATCGAAAATACATTTGGCCCACTAATTGGTACCATTTCTGGATTAGGTCTATGGGCTAACTTCATGTTAAAATCTGCATTTGCATTAATAGGTTTTAAGGCTTATTTATGGGTTATTGAAGGTATTGTAGGTGTTACAATTAATCTAGATTATGCAGCAATGGCTATGTTAGTAGTCATTGTGATGATTAATATTCTGGGAGTTAAAAGTATTAAGAAAGTTCAAACCCCTATAGTCTTAATATCTATTTCATATTTATTATTGATTTGTGTTTGGGCTTTGATTACAATGGATCTAAATTGGGATGCGGCTTTATCCAGAGAGGCATTCGGACCTGATTGGCAATCTTTCTCCTCAACAGCAGCACTGGTCTTCGTTTCCTATGCAGGGGTTACAAAAATTGCAGCAGTTGGTGGAGAAGTTAAAAATCCTGGTAAAAATATGCCCTATGGTATTTTGCTTTCATTATTATTTAGTACAGTGTTATATGTATTTGTAACATTGATTATGGCAGTCTCAGTTGATCCGTCTAACTATGTAGATGGAACTCATGGCAGAGAAGATCCAGTTTACATTTTCGCACTAGCAGTCGGAGGTGAAACCGTTGCTGCCATAGCTGCAATTTTAGCAGTATTCACTATGATTTCTATGTCTCTTGCAGGAATCATGGCATCATCTCGTTTTCCTTTCGCTATGTCTCGCGACAATTTATTACCAAGCTTTTTAGAAGATGTTCATGGTAGATTTGAGACACCTCATTGGGCAATAATTGGTACAGGTTTATCGATGGCAGCAGCCATTCTTTTCTTACCAGTACATGATGTTGCTGAGTTGGCCTCAGGGTTCAAAATAATGGTGTTTATTGTAATAAATGCTTGTGTATTAGTTCTACGAAGGTCCTCCAATTCTCATTGGTATGATCCTAAATGGAGGTCTCCTTTATTCCCCTTCTTCCAAATATTTGGGATAGTTGGTGGGCTACTCTTAATCTATGTAATGGGTATGAAAGCAGTTATTGGAGGTTTATCTGCAATAATATTAGGTACAATAATTTATTATTCCTATGGTAAAAAACATGTCAACCAAAAAATAACTCCTTGGAATACATTCCGTTTAATGTTTACAAGTCCATCTGAGGTTGAACATCGTCGTCGTTGGGCTGCATTCCATGCAGCCGATACTGAACGTAATAATCATCTGAATTTACATGAATTTATTTCAGCAATGGAGTCACTTGGTTTTTCAGGAGATGGTCATGATGCTTTGAGAGAATATTTCCATGCCGCTGATGAAAATGAAGATGGAATTTTAGAAATTGATGAATTTTTATTAGGTATTGAAGAATTAGAATTCGATTAGTGACTGAATAGGCGTTTAATTGAAGTCATGTATGTTACTCGGAGATTACCGGGAGTGAGTAAATGGCCATATCCAGTCGAGTCAAAAAAGTAACAACTCATACTCTCCAAGAGATGAAAAGCTCTGGTGAAAAAATAACTATGCTAACCTCATATGATTATTCATTAGCAAGGCTCGTTGATGCAGCAGGTATAGATGTGATTTTAGTGGGTGATTCTGCATCTAATGTCATGGCAGGTAATGAAACTACAGTCCCAATTACTCTCGATCATATGATCTACCACGCTCAATGTGTGGTTAACGGTGTAGATAGGGCACTAGTAGTAGTAGATATGCCATTTGGAACTTATCAAGGTGATTCTAAAACAGCACTTGATTCTGCAATTCGTATTATGAAAGAGTCCGGAGGTCATGCAGTTAAACTTGAAGGAGGTTCGGAAATTGTTGAATCAGTAAAACGTATTCAACAAGCAGGTATTCCAGTGATGGGTCATCTTGGATTAACTCCACAATCAATATACAAATTTGGTACTTACAGTGTTAGGGCTAAGGGGCAAGATGAAGCCGCTAAATTACTTGAAGATGCGAAGATATTAGAAGAGGCTGGTTGCTTCTCTATTGTATTCGAAAAAATACCTGCTGAGTTAGCTAAGAAAGTAAGTGAATCTTTGACAATTCCTACGATTGGCATCGGTGCAGGAGCGGATTGCGATGGTCAAGTTTTAGTTCTACACGACATGCTCGGAATAACAAAAGATTTCAGCCCTAGATTCTTAAGAAGATATGCAGATTTAGGTGAAACTATTGATGGAGCAGTCAAGCAGTACATCGAAGATGTGCGTAGTAAAGAATTTCCAAATGATGATGAAGCGTACTAATTATTTAGAATTCATCACTCCAAAACTTCAAGGACAGCCCTCTGCATAGGTGAGATTACTATGAGTGAACTTTGGGTCGAGCGCCATCGCCCGCGCACAGTTGGTGACATCAAAGGCCAGCGCGCAGTTGTTGAGAGACTCAAAGCATATGCGCAGAAAAAAACCTTCCCTCATCTCTTGTTTGCTGGCCCTCCGGGGACGGGTAAAACTACTGCTGCGATAGCTCTAGCCAGGGATGTATTTGGAGAAGGTTATCGGACTAATATGCTTGAGATGAATGCTAGTGATGAAAGAAAATTAGAATCAATTCGAACTAAAGTCAAGTCTTTTGCGCGGACTGCACCAGTTCCTGGAACTAAATTCAAAGTTATTTTCTTAGACGAAGCGGATGCCTTGACTCCAGATGCTCAAGGTGCGCTTAGGAGGATCATGGAACAATATTCTGAAACTTGTAGGTTCATACTTTCTTGTAATTATTCCTCTAAAATCATTGAACCTATTCAATCACGTTGTGCAGTATTCAGATTTCGCCCATTGGCTGATGATCAAGTTAGAGAAATGATAGTTAATGTCGCTAATGGTGAAAATATTCAACTTCATCCAGAAGCCGCTGATGCTATTGTTCACGTATCACTTGGAGATTTGAGAAAAGCCATTACTTCTTTACAGGTTGCGGCATCATTAGACACCAATGTTACTCGTGAGTTAATCTACGAAACTACTGCGACTGCTCCTCCTGAAGAATTGCATGGCTATTTTCTTGCTTGTCAACAAGATGGTTTTCAACCAGCTCGAAGAAGATTAAGAGAACTCTTGGATAGATTCGGTTTAGCCGGAACAGATTTGGTGAATCAATTACATCGGGAATTAGGTAGCGTGACATTTTTTGATGAGAATCAAAAACTCAAGGTCACTGAAGTAATGGCTGAAACTGATTTTAGAATGGTTGAAGGAGGAGGCGAGTCACTTCAGTTAGATGCTATGACTGCAAAAATTTGTTTCCAAATCAAAGAACAGTAGTTTGCATAATTAAAATATTATACTCTAATTCTGAAGTGTTTTCCCAAGGATCTCCTTGTTCAGTCATTGTAATCTGAAGGGTATACTCCCCTGGCTCAAGAGTTCCTAAGTCCCAAGCCATCCCAATATCACTTGCATGTGGTCCTATTGAATTCCCTCTTGTCCAATTAGTAACAGATTCAAACATTTCTATATCTTCGGTATGTGAAATCGCAGTTCCATTCGCCAACTGTTTTATCATATCTCCTCGATAATAAATAGCAGCATTTATTTGAACAGAATCTGCATCTACATTATCTCTTACAGCCATTCCCAAGACTACATCTACAGTATCTTGATTAAGATTTATTGTATATACTCCATTCTTCCAAGTAGTATCCTCAATTCCTTCTGTTTGTTCTATATCTATTCCTCCTGCAAGTGTAGGGGGTGCGATATCAGCAAGGGGGGGATTCGATAATATGAATGATAATGCTAGCCAAGTAAATATGAATAAGAAAATTCCTCTAAACCAATTTCCATTGGTATAAAGTTCATTATATTTTTTAGGAATTAATATTTTGTGTAGTGGGACTACAGTTGCACCCAATAATAATGGTAAAAGGTATAATATTGCACCTGGTTCTTCCATTTCAGGCATTAACACATAACGTATTGCTGCCGCTACTAATGTCCCATAGAGAATAACTAGCCACATTGAGTAAGCATCTGCCACCTCCTTTATTGCATGAGCAACTGGATCGAATGCTTCAATCTTTTTGGGTGTGGATTTCCCACCCTCTTTTTCACTACCTGACTTGCGCTTACGGTCATTGTAAGCACTAGCACGCAGGGCAGTATCTACGTCAACCACGTACTGCCGATGACGAACTGCACATCAAGGATGCGGAAGAATAAGTTTGCCCAAAACCCTCGTTTGCAGGATGGTTATACTCAAATGGTTGTTGTTAGTCGAGCGGCTTACTGCCGGGGTGGCGTAGTTGGTAGCGCGTCGGACTCATAGGGTATTTTTTTGTGGAAATTTAATTTCTACTGAAACTAGTCGTGAGCGCAACAGCCTGCTTTGAGTGTCTGAGACATCCGAAGGTCGCGGGTTCAAGTCCCGCTCCCGGCACCACCATTTCCAAATACTTCACCCGTTACACCTAGTCATGCATAAGGGTAGGGCGTTGCTTGCCGTTATTCATTTCATGAGTATGCCTTTGTCGGGATGTTTTGGTAATGAATGGCAAGGTCTTTGTTATAGTTCTTGAATGGTGAAATCATGTATGAGATTCAACTTACTAACTGGTCAGAACTCAGTATTTATTTTTCTAAAGTATTCAAAGGTCTTGGTAGTATTTCATTAGATGATAATTCTTTAATATTCACCTCAAATCCTCCTGATGTTAAGACCGAATTGATAATTCATCGAAGTGGTCAATTAATGGCTAATATGCCATTACACAACGTAGACACATTTGTCACTCTTGTTCGAATAGATGAAAAGATGGAAGTAATTGAATTAATTGGACCAAATATGGAGTATAAGTACCGTATACCTCCACAGTTACTTCTCAGAAGATAAGTGGCCAGTAAGAATAAATGGATGTTAATTTTAGTTACAGTCGCCATCACAGGCATCATATATTTCTCCATTTAGCATGAATCTAAATGCAATTTCTGCAGGTTCTGTTGGCGTCCATAAATATCCGTGTGCACTGTTTCCAGGTCCGAATATATTTTCTTCAGGCGCTGTATAATTATCATCGAAATATACTGCTACTGATGATGAATTATCGCTTTCAACCCATATGGAGACTCCATGTGGGTGATAGACTGAACTATTCATAACTAATGCACCTGAGCTTCTAACCATTCTATCTGCAGATAAAACTGGAACTACTTGATCACCCATTGAACTCAAAGAAATAAATTGATGTTCATATAACCCTAAGTTTTCACTATTTAGGTATGCAGAATATACGTCTGGATCTACAATGTCCCAGAGTTGCTGAATTACTGCAGACATAATCACCGCTCTATCCATTTGATTCTCGTATGATATACTCAGAGAGAATGCATAGTATAGTCCTTGAACTGCCCCTGATCTTTCTGCAATCAGGGTAAATGGCCCACCGCCTGCGAATAATGCTCCACGATGAATATCAGGAGATAGTGACATTACCGGAATCCCTACTATCCCTCCTAAGGAATATCCGCTCCAGGATATTTCATCTGTATCTACTATCTTTACTCCTGAATCATAGAATTCAGTTAAGTTAGAGCAAGCATCTGAGAATGTTCTAGCTAATACTACATGATTAATCATTCCTTGTTCTAAACTTGCAGAGTGATGTGTGAAATAATTTGGATCTAATAATGCAAAGGATATTTGATCATAGTCAACACTTGAAAATCCAGTGATATCAGTTGTAAGCATCACAGTTTGGTATGTATGAGCCCATCCTCTAGGTCCTCCATCACTTTGTCCCAAGAAACCATGTCCCCAGATTGTAATTGGCATATTTTCCGTACCATCTTCAATATTTGGAATAATCATCGTGAATGGTACTTCTCTATTTTCTACGAAGACAGGCATACGATTTTCATCTCTCTCAATCAATGTAGGGGTATATTCTGAAACGGTATATTGAGGTGTTGTAAATGTACCAGTTATTCTTCTCAAAGTGAGGTTGTCATCTCCATAATTTTCATCGACGGAATCTATTGTACAGCCAATACCCCCTCCAATTCTCTCTAATGCATCATCTCTCATGTGTATTGTTGGACCCAATGCAGATTCTGCTGAGTTAGTAGTGAAACTCCAAATTGCTTGTATTCCAGATCTTTCAACATTCTTCTCTTCTATGAAATAGTCAATTAGAATCGAGATTTCTTCTCTTCTATCTTCAATATCTGATGAGTCAGTGGTATTTCCATTCATTATTGCGCTAAGAGCTTGTGAAGGCTTAATTAATTCACCTAATTCATCACTTAAATCATGTACTAAAACACCATATTCAGTATTGAATTCTAAATGTTTAATTGTTCTTATATGGAGAATTACAGCCTCTCCTTCTTCAGCCCTAGCATCTAATTCAACCCAGTGTTCAACAAGATCTCCTGTATCCATATTCACTAGCATTGTTTGATGCCCCGAATTCATACTCAGTGCGATATTATTCTGACTTGCAAGTATGTCTATTATTGGTATTGAAGAAAAGGCGGTTATTATCTGAGTAGATGTACTAAATCCATCCATTTGATTGATTAGTGGTATTTCTATAACTGACTTTGATCCTGACCCTGGTAAACTGTTAGCTGCATAATTGATCCTTTTCCCCGTAACAGTAGTAGAATCATCTAGCAAAAAAGCATTGGATGGAAATGGTAACATGCAATGGATTGGATTGATATTATCACATCCATCTGAGTGAGGTATTGCTAATATTTCGTTTTCGCCATCATTACCGTTCGTATCATCAATACAACTATTATCTAATTCACAATCAGGTAAAGGCATGTTATCATCGATTTCATCTGTAGCCTCATTTGATGCTTCAGTACAGCCTGAGAGTAACATTGACACCACAATTAATACTGTGAATATAGTTTTTTTAGTGAAGTTCATCAGTTGTCCGAGACTAATAACTGATAAAAATCATTGTTTATCGAGTTGATAAATATTTGGTGGAAATAATGTGCTCCTTTTTTCTTAGTTGGTGACATATATCTCTTTCATATAGCCTCGTCGAACATCTTAATTTTCGATCTCCAATTTACATAAGCAAATGAGGGTATTGACCACAGTATTATTGAACCGACCCAAGCAATTAATGAACCAATTGCTAAACCATATTCAATCATTGACCACATTGCAATAATTGAGTATGCAGCAACTGATGCACCACCCATCATCATTGGACCTGCTGCTCCTAGTGGTACCGAAGGTCCTTGTGCCATCCATAAAGCCACCATGCTTGTAAGGAATATTGCAGGGAATACAGATGCTAATCCTGCTAATAGAGGCATTCCTAATCCTGATATTAAAACTGCAATTCCTATGGCGATAGCTGCCACAAACCCTCTAGAAAAAAGGATGATTTTATTCACCTGATTTTTTCCTTTAGGTGCAGGTTTCAGATTCCAACACATGATTGTTCCAAGAGTACCTACTAATAGAAATCCAATTATAGATATTTGATAGGCAGAATAATTATTTTTAATTGCTAAATCAACAGCCTGAATTGCTACTATACCAGCGCTAGTCCAAATTATCAAAGAACTAATACAGGTAACAATCAATTTCTTATTACTACTCCATGTCATTGGTAGTTTATTTGGTAAAATTGCCCATGTTGAAAGAAATATTGCATTAATTAACATCCCAGTTGGAACTATTGCTAAACTAAGCTGCAATGCTTCATCTCCTCCTTCCGATGCCATTCCAATTGCTGCTGGAATAATTGTAGTGGGTATAGTTCCTAAAATCCCCCCTAAAACTCCTCCGTATTTTTCAATAAGTACGGTTACAGTGGTTGCAACAATGCCCGCCATTAGTGCTGCAAGTAACGCCGTCTGCCCCTCCATGTTGGCTCGTACGGCTAACCACCCATGAAGGCATCAGCAGAGTCTTCCGAAGCGTGTGTTTGATGTGGGGGCAGTATTCCACCCCCATCGTGGTAGATTGGCCTGAGGCGGGAACCGCTGTTCGTTTGGTAGTCAAGACATGGGCTGGTGAAGCATCTCACGAAGGTCTTTCTCTACCTTCTGCAGGACCTAAATTAGTGACTATGAAACTAGTTAATGGATACAATATTTCATATCCTGAATCCATGGTTCAAAATATTGAGATACTTGATTCTGTAGATATAGAAGAAGTTGAGATAATCCCCCCTAAACCTCAAGATGAATCTTTACCTCTTGTTCATTTAATTCACACCGGTGGTACAATTGCATCTAAAGTAGATTACAAGACTGGAGCAGTTTCTGCACGGTTTGAACCAGACGAATTACTAGATGCTGTTCCAGAATTACGATCAATAGCTCGAATTAATGCAGTGAAGTTGGGCAATATGTGGTCTGATGATATAAGACCAAGGCATTGGAATCGTATGTTGAAGGCAACAGAAGAGGCATTTGCAGAGGGTGCAGTTGGTGTAGTAATAACTCATGGTACAGATACTCTCCACTATACTGCTGCAGCAATGTCTTATGGTTGGGCTGGTCAAGGTGGTAGACCTTCAGGGAGAATTGCATTAACTGGTTCTCAGCGTTCTCCAGATAGAGGCTCTTCTGATGCTGCTGAGAATCTCATAGCAGCAGTACATTGGGCAGCGCATGGTCCAGAACCTAGCGGAGATGGAGATGCCGCAGTAGTAGTATTACATGCAGACTCTTCTGATGGCCGTTGTGCAGTACTTCCTGGATGTGCATCTAGGAAATATCATTCATCACGACGTGGTGCTTTCAAATCAATCAACCAAAATCCAATTGCCCATATTCTTGTAAACAAGGATGTAGCAACAATAGAATTTGTTGAGCCAAGAGGGCATGATGCTAGAGTTGAAACAGATACTCCAACTTACTTTGATGAATCTATTCGTATTGCTGAATTTTCTGCAGGCCCTCATCTACATTCTGATTTAGTTCAGGCAGCAATTGATTCTGGTTATGATGCTTTATATTTCCATGGTACAGGTCTTGGACATTTACCTATACAAGACCCCGAGAATGACAGTCCAGAGAATATTAAATTAAAATTTACAATAGAAGATTACTGTAAATCTGGAGGAGTTGCCGTCCTAACAACCCAGACAATACATGGTCCTATCCATCTTGATGTTTATTCTAAAGGTCGTGTCCAACAAGATATGGGGATTATTGGACACGGTTCTCTTTGCCCTCCAAGCTCTGGTTTAGTTAAGTTACACCATCTTCTTTCAGTAGGTGGTGGAAGAGATGCTATTGCCAATGGTTGGCTAGATGATTTGTGTGGAGAAAATCCATATGATTCTCAATCTTAATTGATGTTTGAGCCGACTCTGTCAATAACCGTCTGTTAGTTCGAAACGTTATGGTAAGGGCCTCGCCGAGTGAGACTCTTGATAATTTACGTCAAATAGCGAATAATCCTGGTGACCGTATTTCTGTTCAAAATTTGAGAAAATCTGGACGAATGACAGCTAGAGAACGAATTAATGCTTTGCTTGATTCAGATTCATTCGTCGAGATAGATGCCTTTGTTCAGCATCGTTCAGGGGATCATAATTTACATCTCCATCGCCCACTAGGAGATGGTGTCGTTGCGGGCCACGGAATGCTTGATGGTAGGAGAATCGTTTGTTTTGCTCAAGATTACTCGATTTTTGAAGGTACAATGGGTGAAATGCATGCTAAAAAAATTGCTAAGGTCGCAGAATTCGCAGAGAAATCTCAATTACCAATCATAGGGATATGGGATGGTGACGGTCAACGTGCTTACGAAGGCGTTCCTGCTTTGGGAGCTACTGGTGAATTACTTGACCTCCTTGTAGCATGCTCAGGGCGTATACCAATAATTTCTCTTGTTCTTGGAACTGTTTCAGGAGTGAGTGCTTTAGCGGCAGGTTTGTCAGACTTTGTAATACTCGGCTCCGAACATGGTCAAATGTTTATGAGAAGCCCATATTTTATTCCTGAGGTTATTTCTGGTGAAATAGATGAAAAAACACTTGGAGGGGCAGAATCTCATGCAAGTCGTAGTGGAGTTGCATGTCTAGTTGCTCATGATGAGCACGATGCAATTAATATTGCAGCAGAAATTTTAGGATATTTACCAGACCATACACTTGCAGAGTCATTTAATGTTAATTCAGGTGATCCGTGGAATCGTTCTTGTAAAGAGTTGGAAAAAATTGTACCATCTGACTCAAACAAACCATATGATATGGTGAAAGTAATAAGAGAAGTTGTCGATGAGAGTAGATTTTTAGAATTATTTCCAACATATGCAGATAATATTCTAGTTGGTTTTGCACGTCTAGATGGTCAATCTGTTGGAATTGTAGCTAATCAACCTAAAGTTTTAGCAGGATGTTTGGATATTGATGCTTCAGTAAAAGCAGCGAGATTCATACGTACTTGTGATATATTCAATATACCTGTGATTACTTTTGTTGATGTTCCTGGGTTTTTACCTGGGACAGTACAAGAATGGGGAGGTATTATTCGACATGGTGCCAAGATGCTCTATGCGTATGCTGAGGCAACAGTTCCCAAACTTACGGTTGTAACTAGGAAGGCGTATGGTGGTGCTTATTTGGCTATGTCGTGTAAACATCTTGGTTCTGATTACAATATCTCTTGGCCCACTGGAGAATTAGCAGTAATGGGTGCAGATGGTGCTGTAAATATCATTCATCGCCGTGAACTTGAACAATCCGATAATCGTGTTGAAACACACTCAGATTTAGTCGAAGAGTATCGCCAAAAGTTTGGAGATCCATATGTTGCTGCAAAGAATGGTTGGTTGGACGATGTTATTGAACCAGCGGAGACAAGAAAAAAGTTAGTCCAAGCATTACGTCCTCTCAGAACTAAGAGAGAATGGGTTCCTCCTAAGAAACATGGAAATATTCCTCTCTAATCAAATAGTTGTTCTAGAACATATTCAATGCTCGGAAGAGATTTTGATTTATCCTCAGCAAACAATATTCTCCAAGCCTCTAAGTGCTGTGATACGAGCATTATTATTGCGAAATCATCGATACTAGACTCCTCATTGTAAGATATTGAAACTAACTTTTTAGTATTGATTTTCTGGCCGATATCTCCACCCGGTTCAGCATCTAAATCTACTGCGATATCAGCTTTACAATCTTTAACGATTGATTGATCCCATGGTCCATTAACTAATTTTCTTCTACCTTGAATTGGAATTATTTGTCCACCCGAATTAGACCAAGCTGCGGCAATCGATCGAGCAGTAGACCCTCCACCTCTAATTTTCAAAACTGAATTATTTGCATCTATCCCAATATATTTTGCAGCAGCGACAAATCCATAGCCGTCAGTATCAGCTCCAAACCATTCGCCTTCAATCCTCATTAATTGATTAATTGAATTGACAATTGTTATTTCTGGTAGTTTTAGTATATCTCTAATCGCATGTTTCAATGGTGAAGTTATTGATATCCACAAATCTCCTTCTAAGTCAGATATGTTTTGTTCAAACTCTTTGGTACTTTTTGCTTCTAGAAATAATTGTTTTATTTCTCCAAGATTTAATTTTTCTCCAACTATCGCAAATAGTCTAGGAGTCAATGAATGAGATATAGGGTAACCAGATATGCCCCAGTAGTCGGGTGTCTTCACATGCCCTCCTACGAATTGTTAGCAATGAAGGTTTCAAGTGAGTAGTTCGTTCGGAAAGAACGATGGACAGTGATTTGGATATCGCCCGAAGGGCAGAACCTAGGCCTATAGAAGAGATTGCTGCAAAGCTTGGACTTTCTAGTAGTGACTTGATTATACAAGGCCCAACTATTGCTAAAATTAAGTGGGAAACTATGAAATCTAGGTCATCTGGTAAGCAGGGATTCTTAATTCTTGTAACTTCGGTTAATCCGACTCCCTTCGGAGAAGGAAAGACTGTTACAACAATCGGACTTAACCAAGGTCTTAATCGTCTAGGGCACAATGCAACCTGTGTAGTTCGCGAGCCATCAATGGGTCCTGTTTTTGGAATTAAAGGAGGTGCTGCAGGGGGTGGTTTTTCACAAGTAATTCCTATGGAGCAAATTAATTTACATTTCACAGGAGATTTGCATGCTGTGACTTCAGCTCACAACCTTTGTTCTGCAATTCTGGATAATCATCTCCATAGGGACAATGAATTAAATATCGATACTAATCGTATTTTCTGGCCACGAGTTATCGATATGAATGATCGATCATTAAGAGAAGTAACTATTGGTTTAGGTGGTAAAATGAATGGTTTAGTTAGAAGCGATAGATTCGACATTACAGCTGCTAGCGAAGTTATGGCAATACTTTCACTATCGAGTAATTACGCAGATTTACGTGCTCGTTTAGGCCGAATTGTAATTGCAGAGTCTAAAACTGGAAATCCGGTAACTGCTGAAGACCTTGGAGCAGCGGGTTCTATGGCTCTCCTTCTAAGGGATGCATTGTTACCAAACTTAGTACAAACTCTTGAAGGAGATCCTGCCTTCGTTCATTGTGGCCCGTTTGCAAATATTGCTCACGGTAATTCTTCGATCATTGCAGATTCTTTAGCACTTTCATGTTCAGAATATGTAGTCACTGAAGCCGGTTTTGGAGCTGAAATGGGTGCCGAAAAAGCCTTGCATATCAAGGCATTAGCGTCTGGTAAAACTCCTGATTGTGTGGTGATTAATGTTACAGTAAGGAGTATGAAATTACATGGTGGAGGGTTTTCAACGGGCGGTGGCAAAAGGCCACCTAAGGAAGAACTTGAATCCGAAAATGTCGATGCGACACGTCAAGGTGCGAGTAGTAATCTCCGTCGACATGTGAGAAATATCTCTACAACCGGTCTCCCTGTAATCGTTTCAATTAATAAATTTGCAACTGATACTGATGCAGAGATTCAGGCGATTAGTGATGAGGCTAAGTTAGCAGGTGCTAAAGATGTCGTTATTTTTGAAGGACATGCTCATGGTGGAATAGGTGCTAGTGAACTTGCGAAAGCGGTTGTTAATGCGTGTGCTGATCATGATGCTGCCGGAAGGCCATACACACCCATTATCGAACCAGGGATGCCTGCTAGCGAAACAATCCTAAAAATTGCAACAAATGTCTATGGAGCTCATACTGTTGATTTTAGTCCGGAGGCACATCATGCATTCGAAGTTCTAAAGAAATGGGGGATGGATACTCTTCCGATATGTATGGCAAAAACTCAATATTCATTCAGTCATGAGTCCTCAGAACTAGGTGCACCAACTGGATTTACATTACCAATAAGAGAAATAAGAATTAATGCAGGTGCGGGATTCTTAGTTGTGATTTGTGGTTCAATGATGACTATGCCAGGTTTACCTAAGAGACCAGCAGCAATGGATATGGATATGGATGAAGACGGCAACCTACTCGGAGTATTTGGTTGAGGTTGTGGTTTTGTGCGACAGATTAAGAAGCTTGAAGAAGGTGTTCGTCTAAGGATTGAATCCGAAGATGATCTCTGGGTTCTTTCTCAATTATGTCGTCCACGTTCAATCCTTGGTATGCTATCTCACCGTAGAGACTCAACAACTGGGACGCAACAAGATGGCCGCGCTAAAAATGCTGAAAGAAAACCTATGTGGATAGTTCTTGACATTGAGAAAACTGAATTCCAAGGATTTACTGATAATCTTAGAGCACACGGGATAATAATAGAAGCTAAGATAGACATAGGTTCTCATCACACTCATATTATATCACCTGGTGATGAAATTGAATTGACATTTCCTGGGGGATTGGTCAATTCAGATTCTGCCCTTCTTAAAGAGACAATTAAGGCAGGTTCTAGAGCGAAATCTGCTTTAATCGTAGTTGAAAATGATGAAATTATGCTTTTTGAAGTTGCATCTCATGGGATTAGGGAAGTATCCCAATTTAGTATGCGAGGTGGTGGAAAAAGGGTGTCTGACTCCACAAGTGTTCGTAGAGGTTTTTTCGAACGAGTAGCAAAAGAAACAGTATTAGTATTTCATAATAATATCCCCTTAGTGATATGTGGGCCTGGTCTCGCTCGAGAGCAATTCGAATCAATGTTAAGGGAAGTTGGTGCTAAAAATCAGATTCTCAATGCTGCAACTTCAATAGGTGGAAGACCTGCTGCAAACCAAGTACTTGCTGATGGTTTAGCTGATGCTGTTTTAGGTGAACATGCTCTTGTTTCCCAAATTAAAGCTATAGAAGAGGGATTAAAGAGAATCTCTGTAAATGGAGCCGTAGCTTATGGTGCGAAGATTATTTCTGAAGCAGCAGATGCTGGTGCGGTTGATGTTCTGGCAATTGATGCAGCTCTTTTACGTAGTTTAGATCCAAAAATCAGGAAATCATGGGAATCTATTTCTGAAAAAATTGAATCCTCAAAAGGAAATATTATTCAAGTGTCTCAAGATCATGATTCAGCGCAACAACTTCTGGGATTAGGTGGGGCTATAGCTCTGCTTAGATGGAAAATGGATTGATTTTCATGTCTATATCTGATATTCGTATTGTTGCTTTCGGTCACCCTCTGAAAAATGATAACGCATATGCAGTATTATCTCATTCAGAATCTTTAGGTGCTAAGGTGCATTTTTCAACCTGTAAGGATAATGAATCATTTGCAAATTTCGATCATGGGGCTATAAATTGGCGTGAATTAACAAACGGTATACATTGGCTGATAAATTCTGCTGAGACAATGCTTATTGGAGAATCTCCTAAGTCTGCTTTAGGTGCAGGAATGACATTTGGAGAACTAGAAGGTTCTCGAATGGTCATGATAGTTGATGTGCCTGATGTGTCGAGTGATATTAGTGAATCATGGGGTTTTGTGATAAATAGAATACGTCAAATTCATGTTCTATTTCTAACCCCTAATGCTTTACATGCAATATCTAAATTGGAAGGAGTTACTATTGAAAATGTGTTGAAAGAAATCAGAAACAAAGGGTTAGTACCGCATGTTTGTAGTTATATTGATTCTCAAAATAGAGTCCTAGTTGAGCATTCATTGGGTTCAATCGATCTAGTGACTGAAAAAACTCTCGAACCATTAGAATGGTTAGCCAGGTATATTTGCAACCTTCCTTTTTCAGAATCGGGTAATTCAGGTGTCAAAAAGGCTTGTTTGAGTTAATATTGATGTTTCATAATTTAAATTTCACAGTTGCTTTAGATTTTTAAAGGGACGATTAGCAACAATGCCTTTTGAAGGGTGACCCTTTCGGGCAACCCTCGGAGGATGAAAGTATGCCACTAAGATTAGGTCCAGCCGGTGTGCCATTATCATGTAAAGGCCGAACTATTGTTGAAGGGATGGATGATATTACTGTCCTTGGTTTAGATGCTATGGAGATACAAACTGTTCGTACAGTACAACCAAAACATTTCGATCAATATTGGCAAGCAGGAATTCTTTCATGGGATTCAGATATTGAAATGAACATGCACGGTCCTTACTACGCAGAACTTCTTGGAAATAGGAGAGAACGTAATCGTAGTTTATTAAAAATGGAATCAAGTATGCAAGCAGGAAAAATCCTCAATGCTCGTCATTTGACATATCACGTAGGACCCTATGGTGAATATGAACCCGGTACAAAAGCAAATGAGCAAGTAGCAAATGTTTTCTCAGGAGTTGTAGAAAGAGTACAATCTATTTGGGGTGTAGCGAAAGAAGAGTTAGATTACGCTGCTTTCCCATGGATACATGAATCTGAACCATCCTTAGTTGGTATTGAAACATCTGGCCGTCAAGAACTATGGGGTACAATTGAAGAGGTTCTTGAGGTTTGTAATCATGTAGATGGCACAGTTCCTGTGATTAACATGGCTCACATACATGCAAGAGGGCATGGGAAAATGAAAACTAGTGAAGACTATGCTGAATTATTCGACTTAGTTAGAGAGAGTTACGGTGGCAAGAAATTTTATTGTCATTTTGCAGGTGTCGAACATAGAATGGGCAATGCTCTCCACTATACTCAAATTAAGAAATCTGATCTTAAGTTCGAACCATTTGCAGAATATTTAGCAGAAGAAGGAGATTGGTTAGATATAACGATTATTTCAGACTCCCCTCTTCTTGAACACGATGCTATGTACATGTTACAACATTATGATAAAGCACGGCAGAGATTATTAGAAATTCGTGCTCGTGATGAAAGAATTGTGAAGTTAGCTAGAGTCTCAGGTATGTCTGCTGAAGAGTTAGCAGAATTTGAAAATCAAGCAGCAGAAAAGAAGGCTGAGTCTGAGAAATTAGAAGCCGAGTCGAAAGAATCTGCTGGAAAGGTGACTCCAAAGAAAGCAGCAGCTTCGAGTTCTATGATTTCTTTCGATGATACCGATGATGATGACGACATATTCTGATTTTTGTCAATTATTCGATATGGCTTCTTACCAATACTGATGATGGCATCTTCGGTGGGTCACTAAAACCAAAGTTGGCCTTTGGATAAAATGAAGTAAATTCTCCAAGATCATCTCCATTGATATACGCTTTAGCCGAAATTAATTTAGATAATCGATCTACTGCATACCATTCTTTTTTTCCATTTTTCGTTTTCCCATGTGTTTTCGTTCCAAATATTAACCATCCGAATAAATATTCTACGCTAGAAACAAACCATAATGGTCTTTTTTTAGTTAAGAATGAAATTCCATTCCCCCATTCAAAATGGCAACTGATATCTTTAGTATCTATTTTTATTTGATTAATATCTTCTTCAACTTTAATCTCCTCGATTTTGACAATATCAAATTCATACATTGAGGAAATATAATCACCTATTTCTTGATTAGGGGCTATGAGTATTTTTTTACCATCAGATGTTGCCCACATTATATCAGAAAAACTACCAAATGGTGAGTCTTTCCAATAACCAATAACTAATCTATCTCCTGATATGAAACCACATGATGTAATGCGTCCCTCAAAGATATCCATGCTCATTCGAGTAATCTTTAGTTAATCAAATACTGTATAACGCTACACGTTAATTCAGTAGTTGCTGGTGGGACTGGCCGGACTTGAACCGGCGGCCTCCGCATCTTCAGTGCGGCGCTCTCCCAGCTGAGCTACAGTCCCGTTAGCGTCCACGCCACTGCTCTTTCCTCTTCAATTGTTCCGAGAACTCAATTAGCATCTTTGAGTACTTCAATTTGCATTTCATGTAGCTCTGAATTGCCTTTTTCGGCCATATTGAGCAAAGCATCGAGTTGTTTACGAGTATATGTTGATTCTTCACCAGTACCTTGAACTTCTACGAACTCTCCATTACTAGTCATTACAACATTCATATCTACATCTGCATTACTATCTAGGATATAATCGAGGTCGAGATATATTTCATCCCCCATTAATCCAACACTAATTGCTGCTACATTGTTGCTAATAACTGAATTTTCATGTGACATTTTTTGTTCTTCGCTTAACGTAGGTGCTTTCCAACCATTTTTCAGATCTTCCCTACTCGGTCTCATTCCCTTAGGTAGACATTCACCACTGGTGATTAATCTTCTAACTGCTAATCTAAGCGCTATACATGCAGCAGTAATTGATGCACATCTTGTGCCTCCATCGGCATTGAGAACATCACAATCAACAGTCAGAGCGATAGGTCCGAGTTGTTCTAAATCGATTGCTCCTCTTAAAGAACGAGCGACTAGTCTCTCAATCTCTTGGGTTCTTCCCTTTGCGCCTCCTCTCTCTCGACGGAATCTACTATCTGTTGAAGCAGGAAGTAGTGAATATTCTGCATGTACCCAACCTCTATCCGAATCTCTAGGGAACCATCTAGGTAAACCATCCGCTTTTGTTACACATGCCATGATAACTGTGTTTCCTTGACGATATAATATTGATGCTAGAGCATTGGGTGTGAAATCTAGAGTTACCTCAATTTCTCTCAATTCATCCTGTTCTCGGTCGGTTTCGAAATCGCCACTCTTCATCTTAGCCATGATTGGCCGGCGAACCTCCCTCTCATGAATCATTCTCTTCGAGCATGAACTGGTCTGAATGATTCTACTACCTCTGAATGTGTAGTGATATAAGGTCCTCCTATCAAGTCTACACAATATGGAACTGCTGCAAAAACTTCATCTAAAATTTCTCTAATAGATCTAGGTGAGCCTGGTAAATTAATTATCAAAGACTTTCCTCTTATTCCTGCAGTTTGCCTCGATAGTGTCGCTGTAGGGACATATTTTAAAGATATATTGCGCATTTGTTCACCAAATCCAGGTAGCATCCTATCGCATACTGCTTCAGTCGCTTCAGGAGTGACATCTCTAGGAGCAGGTCCTGTTCCCCCAGTTGTGACAATGACGGAGCATTCTTGTTTGTCAGCTAAGTCGCATAATGCCTTCTCTATTTCTGATTTTTCATCAGGTACAATTACTCTAATTACTTCCCATTGTGATGCTAAGGCTTCATTGATGAAATTTTCAATAGCAGGGCCGCTTAAGTCTTCATAATCTCCTGAACTTGCTCTATCTGATGCAGTTAAGACACCAAACCTGCAGAACTCCCCGCCTACCATTGACCTTCCATAAAAGGCATCGAATGAAAACGCCATCGGTCTGAATCTTTGAATAATCAAGGGGCATGTTCAAAGACCTCCACGCTAGCAAAAGCCTCCCGGAGGTCTGCAAGTGTTGAGTCTACCCAAATATACACGCCGTTGTTATACCCCATTTTTCCATCAAGATTCGTACTTGTTGGAACCTGCATCGGTTGTAAAAGTAGTCTCGACATTTCAATCTTAAATGTAGGTGAATATCATGAATGAAAATGAGAAATATGCAACGCAAGTTGCTTTAGTTAAAGAAGAGTGTAAAGATGCTAATGAAGGAGAAATAGCAGAAGAGTTTAGGCGTTATGAAAATGAGTTCTTGATTCCGCCTAATGATGCTTTAAGATCAGTTATTCGTAAATTCCAGGCTGCTTCAGGCCAAGATTTGACGACTATATCTCCCACGCAATCTCGTGTAGAGAAGAAAGTAGACCGATTTGCAGATCTAGGTTCTGACGATAAAAATGTAACTATCGAAGTCGCAGTTGTAACTTATGTTCCTCGAGTTCAGATGGTACGTGGAGAAGAAAAACAAATTGCATTTGGTTGGATTGAAGATAATCCCTGGGAATCTAACGACAAAAGAGAAAGGTGGGATTTCAAAGATTGGGGGGCTCACTCAGAAAATCTTGCACCTAACTCTGTAGTTAGGTTGGAAGGTGTATCTGTAAATGAATGGAATGATAAACGTTCGATTAATATCAATAGGGCCAGTAGAGTAACAGTTCTTCGAGAAGGAGGCCCAGCGGTTCCAACTCTGAGTGATGAACCAGTATCTATAGAAAAAGCCTCAGAGAATGAGGGCTATGTCAATCTTCTTGCTAGAATTATATCTCTAAAACCAGATGTCATCGTAAAGAAAGATGGAAGCGGTTCTCTAGATATATTCAGAGGGACTTTTGCGGATTCATCAGGGAAAATAAGTTTTCTTTCATGGGTCCCAATCGATCATGAAGTTGGTGATTTAGTAAGAATTGAAGGAGCTATGATTCGGAAATTTAGAGAAACACCTGAAGTAAACATCAATGATAGAACTAAAATTGAGAAATATCATGATGCTAATTTTGCTAGCACTGATGAATTATCTCAAGCTACAACCTCAAAGATTGGCGAGTTAAGGAATGGAATGAAAGATATAATTACAACAGTCCAAGTAGAGTCTTGGCAATCACGCACATTTACTAATTCTAATGGTGAAGAGAAAATAGTTCGAAGTGGAGATGTAATGGATCCAACTGGGCGTTGCCGTCTTACTGCTTGGTGCGATATAAATCTAAAACCTGGTGATTTCCTTCACTTGACTGGTGCTCGTGTTCAGTTTTGGCAAGGTTCACCAGATCTTGTTGTTGATGACATCGATCAAGTGAATAATTTAACAGATGCACCATGGGAGGCAATTGATCCTGAGCAACACTGGGTGCAAATTGAACTATCAGATTTATTAAACGGGGGTTCTAGAAGAGGTATCAAAACAAGAGGCACAATAGTAGCAATAAGGCCAGATTCTGGAATTATAGAACGGTGCCCCGAATGTCGAAGAATTCTTCGAGATAGTAATTGTTTAGATCATGGTGCACAACACGGAGTGGAAGACCTCAGATTGAAATTTGTTATCGATAACGGGATTCATAACGCATCTTTAATAATGGCTAAAGATCCATCTGAAAAATTATTAGGGATATCTCAAGATATGGTTAAAGAGCAAATTTCAAAAAGAGGGAAAGAAGATTTTATCTCTGAAATACGTGGCAAATTTTTAGCTAGGAAAGTCATGATTAATGGACGCGCGATGGTTGATGAACAAGGAGCTATGATTCTTGCAGAAGAAGTTATTTTTGACTCAATATCTAACGAAGATACTGCGAATCTAGTGATAAAAGAATGGGGGGTGCTTCTATGATGAATCAGACAAGAGCAAAGAGACAAAGCGCAATTCGTATATTTGCACAAGAGTATTCTGATGCGAATTTACCTCTGGAAGGTGTAGGTGAATACGATCCTTCATTTATTATAACAAAATTAGGCGCTAAAGTTAATCGTGCAATATTTGGTGGTGTGATTGATAGATTTGAAAGAAGAGAGGGTGACAATGGTCCTAACTATAACGGACATCTAAGGGATGCTACTGGAGGAGTTCATCGATTTCAAATAGCTCAATTCCAGCCTGAGTTGCACGCGGATGCTGAAGAGCTACTTGCAAGATTTGAATCAGGTGATCGGTATCTGATGATGATGGTCGGCCGAGCAAGGTGGTTTGAAAGTGACGATGGTGGAATTTTTACCTCATTCCGTGCTGAAGAATTTTGTATAGTTGAAAGGCCAGTTTATGTCAACTGGCTAGTTGAAACATCAGAAGCAACTTTGAGAAGATTAGCAGCATATTCTGCATCTCAGGGTTCTGACAATAACCCCCAAGCATTAGAATCAGCAGGCGTTCCTTCTGATTTAATCGAAGGGATGATCCTTGCTAAAGATCACTATAGCGATTTTGATCCTGAAAGTTACAAGGTAGGGGTTTTACAAGGACTTTCAATGGCACTAAGTTCCAATAGTGATATTGAGGAAATGATTTCATCTTCTGACCAAGAATCTCAAAAGATTGATTCATCGGATACATCCCCTCCGACTGATTCTGAGGCTAAATCTGATGTGTCAACATCAGAGCCTCAAGGTGATGTAGAAGATGTTATTCTTAATGCCGTAAGGAATTCCTCTAGTGTCGATGGAATGCCATATGATTCCATTGTTCTTGCATGCGTAGAGGCGGGATTCTCAAGAGAATTATCTGAAGATACCATTGAAGATTTGAGGGATATTAAGTGTCAAATAATCGAACCTAGATTTGGATTCTTCCAAGTACTAGACTAATTTTTTTTCATTTTTTGAGATCACAGTATCTACTATTGATAATTTCTCTCTGACTCTTTTCAGAGTATTTAAATCATGAATGACCTGACCATTAGAGTCTCTCATTTCAGCACCTTTTATTTCCGCAATGTTAGTTGCTACCGATGCAAGTTTTTCCCTGACTCTCTCATTAGATAATGGCCAACCTCTTCTTATCGCTATTCTAAGGAGTAAATCTACTTCTTTATCCCCCCATAATCCTCCATGGCTCTTTATGATAGTTCCAATCATTCTATCTAAATCTTCTACTCTCGCTTGGATAGTTAGGATGTCTCCTTGGGTATTGAAATCTTCTTCTTCAAAACCAATCAATAGAGAGTCATGAGCATCTTCCAAAGCCGCATTAGAAACTTCATCAAACATAATTTCGTTTTCTAAATTATTTTCTTTCAAACCTATCGTATCAATTATTATGTTTTTTTTCTCCAAATGTTCTTCATCTTTCGTTTCCTTTATTATATCTGGAATCCCTCTTCTTCTCAGGCTTCTTTTTATTCTACCCCAGCCATTTCCCTGACTCGTCAAAACTCCTGCAACTCTTCCCATTAATACAGTCCTATTGCCCGTTAGTGGTAGCTCTAAATAAAGACACATTTGATGAAGTTTTTCACGATCTAATTCAGCTAGTCTTTCAATGGTCATTCTTCTTGAATCGAAATTTAAATGTAGCCATAATCTCTGTCTTCTTTCTTTGTGAGAACCTGAAGATTTGATTCCAAAAGTTTTCAAAATCACTCCAATTTCTTTATGAGGCATACCTTGTATACCATCCCATGATAAATCTAAATCATTGAAGATTTTATGCTGGATTAATCTCGCTCTTAGGACCTCTACTGATCCAGACTTACCTAACTTAGCTTCTTCTGCTTTTTGGCGAAGGGGCATCAAACGTGATCTGTAGAGTTCATCTAACAGTACTTGATCAACCCGCAAATTACCTCTCCCTCATATGGTCGAGAGTTATACTGTATGATATCGGTTGCGTATAAATCAGTGATTCGGGATGTATTTCGACCCTCAATTAAGAAAGCCAGAACTAATTATTGAAAAAATCGATGCCATCAGTTTGCGACCTTTCAATTACCATTCGCCAGTCTCTCTCAGTTGCAACCATCGCGATTTCATATTTTGAGTAGGGGACTACTCGATCTACTGCAATCGTTCTTCTGCCATCATTGGATATGGTTTCGATTCTGAATTCTACTAGGACTTCATTTGTAGTTGATTCACCCTCTGAATTATGGAATGCTTGTTCCATAGTTAGATCTTTATGCTTTTCAGCTAACGTCATAAGTGTGCTCATTTGTCGATGCCTAGTTAGCATCCCTATGTTCTCTAAACGTTTCTCATCTATTTCTCCTAGGAAATAATTTTGTATTTTCCACATAGTTTCTCCTTCAATTTCTGAGAATAGACTGATGATTTTTTTAGGGTATTTTTTCCTACCTATAATTACTAATAAGTCCGAATATGGGCTTGGCAAGAAGTGGTCATCTCCTAAATTTTGAGGGTCAGGAAGTAATGTATGTCTTCTTTCACTAATGTTTAATGTTGAATAAATAACTCTCGGAATGATATAGCCGTCAATTTCTTTATTTTCCCTTAGATTTTCCATCCATGAATACATCTCTAATTCATTCTCATACGTTTTTTCTTTTTTTTCAATCTCTATGAATGCATTTGGAGATAAAACTCGAAGTCCTCTACGTGACCTTCTTAGTTGTCTTCTTACTAGTTTTGATTGTGACAATATGATACCGGATTTTGGTTGATATTGTATTTTATTTTCTGAAACTAGAACCATATTTGGTGTTCTTGGTGTTCTTGCACCCAGAACTTCACAGTTTGCTTCATTCATCTCTAATTGTTTTCCATGCAGAAGTTTTGCAGGCATTGCTAGCAAGTCTAAATTTCCTTTTTGAAGATTTTCTAGCGCTATTTTTAAAGATTCATATTCCTTAGAATCGATAGATATTTCTGGTGCTTCACTCGATTCTAAGAATTTTTCTATGTAAGAATCGACTGGGCATGATGGTATAGATAGGGTTCCAAAATTTATTGTTTCCATAATCGCGTCCACCTCGGGGGAGGGAGCACGTATCGTACTCAAGCCAACCGGCTAGACACTTATTGATATAGGCGACCCCTTCTAACGTATACTGAAGTCACATGGTCTCTCTCAGATCTACTCAGCAACAACTTGGTAAAAGGAGAGATATTGTTGAAGAAGCTCTAGAAGATTTTGTACAAGAAAAAATGGCTAGTATTCAGGCACCTGCTATGACTCTGGCGCGTGAAGTATTACTCGCTGGTGGGAAAAGATATCGCCCTGTTCTTACATTGTTAGCTTTCGAATCCGCTGGTGGAAAAGATATATCGAAAGTAATGGATCTTGCTCTAGCTGCAGAACTCATACATACAGCTACTTTAGTTCATGATGACATCTATGATTTCTCTAAAACTCGTAGAGGGAAACCAACTTTACACGCCTCGCATGGTTTAGCTCATGGTATAATTGGCGGAGATTATCTATTTGTATTGGGCTTTGGCTTAGGGGGTAAGTATGAGGCTAAAATTGTTGAAAAAATGGCAGATACTTGTGCTAACATAGCTTCTGGGGAGCTACTTCAACACGAACATATTGGTGATATTGCAACAACTCCTGAAGATTACTATTCAATTATTGATGGTAAAACTGCAGGTCCTTTTGCAACTGCTTGTGCTTGTGCTGCAATTGTAGCGAATGCATCCGAAGAGGTGATTAATTCTCTTGAAGAGTTTGGATGGGAAATCGGCCGCGCTTTCCAACTTGTTGATGATTTACTTGATTTAACAGGGGATGAAAATATGGGTAAACCCCGCGGAGGTGATGTACATGAAGGTAAGATGACGCTTCCAATTATTCATGCATTAACTATGTTGCATGGGGTAGAAAGGGAGCAACTAGCAGATATTTTACAAAACTTTTCTGACGATAGGTGGGGCGAATTAGTTTCTTTACTTTCATTAGCAGGTTCTTTTGACTATTCTGAACAATTAATTGAAAATCATATAAACAGAGCTTTAATTCAATTAAATAAACTACCTCAAAGTATTGCTAGAGATTTAATGTCAGAAGTTGCTAAGAGATCTCGTTCAAGAAAAAAATAATATTTAATTAGACACTCTAAGGTGAATGAATGGGTGAAAAAGAGAATTGGGAAGTCATTGTAATCGGCGGAGGTCCTGCTGGTTCAACAGTTGCACGATATATTGCTGAAGGAGGGTGTGAGGTATTGGTTATTGATGGGCGAGATCCTATCGGAACTCCCCTACAATGTGGAGAGCTAGTCCCTACTAATGAAGAAATGAATCGTTTGTGTCCAGATGTCCCTGATATTGATGATTTATTACAAACACCTCCTTCAGCAATATCTCGTAGAACTTCTGAAATGTATCTAGTGCCTCCTTCTGGTAAACCTCTTCGATATCCATTTGAGGGATTTATGCTTAATCGCGTAGTTCATGATGAGGCACTTGTCGAGTTAGCTAAATTAAAAGGTGCAGAATATTTAGTTGATTCAAGAGTGGACTCGATTGAAGGTAATTCTGTTAAGTTAAGAGATGGTAGAATATTTAATGCTAAGGTAATCGTTGGTGCTGGAGGACATAATGATCCTCTCAGGAAATCATTTTGGGATGAATCAGGCTTAAAAATCCCAGTTAAGTTTGTCTTAATGGATGGCGATTTTGGTGATGCTGTTGAATTGCATTTTGGTTCTATGGCACCAGGCGGTTATGCATGGATGTTCCCGAAAAATGAGGGGGCAAATATTGGGGTCGGCATTCAGAATAAATTTTCTAAGGGTAAAAATTTGAATGATTTGACTACTGATTTCGTTAGTCGTTATGATGGGGAAATAACATTCACCGGGGCGGGTTCATTACCAATGTCTGGAACGATTAAGACTTTTGTTAAAGGGAATTACGTACTTGTTGGTGATTCAGCGGGGATGGTTTTACCCTCAAATGGTGCAGGTATTACAATTGCCATGATTGGTGGAAGGATAGCGGGGCAAGTGATTTCAGAACATTTGAAGAATGGAGTTTCCTTATCGGAATATGAAACGCGATGGAATAAACAAATGGGTAAAGTAATGCGTAATTCAAAAAGATCTTTTATCTTAGGTAGTTATATTCTAAGGTTACCTGATTGGGTAATTAATTTAGTGTTCAATAGATTTACTAAACCTTTTGTTTGGAGAGCAATAACTTGTAGGAACTTATTCTTTTTATTTTGAATTATATTTATTCTCTCGGTTTCTCTGCTTGCCATATAGTTGCCATTCCAGGGAATATCACTTTAGCACGGGAATTTTCAAATCCAACTTCTTCTAACATCCTTAGATAATCTTTGGTAGTTCCAAAATGGACATATGTCTTAGTTAGCCATTTCCATGGATGGTTATCTTGTTTGCAGACTATTTTGGCATAACTACCTACCCAAGTTCTCATCCATAACCATCCAAGTAATCCGTGTAACTTGTTCATCTTTGCAGGATCAACGATAACTATCGATGAGCCTGGTTTTAAAACACGATATACTTCACTCAATCCTTTCCTTTTATCAAACCAATCTCTGAATGAGAAAAGAGTGCATACTGCATCAAATATAT
>Ga0302127_10000082_pt1 | contig 40823 bp, 38 predicted proteins | sample CB4_SCM_MG_FD_204452 | JGI IMG/M metagenome (GOLD analysis project Ga0302127, IMG submission 204452) | Marine microbial communities from Western Arctic Ocean, Canada - CB4_SCM | ecosystem: Environmental > Aquatic > Marine > Oceanic | place: Canada: Western Arctic Ocean | collected 2017-09-24
GACCTTGTTCCTGGGGTTTCGGTAATGGTCTAGTATTAATTGTTGATGAAGGGAAGCAAGGGTGTTCATGATTAAGGAGCAAAGACATTGTTTGCGGAATGTAGACCGGATACCAACCTGTCAACATCGCCATAGGTGTTATAGAGGTAGAAGCTTGCTCGTGCAGTCACAGTAACTCCTAGATGTTGCATAACAAGTTGCGCGCAGTGATGTCCAACCCTGATCGCGATTCCTTCAGCGTCAAGTATTGTAGAAACATCAAGGGGATGGATGTCTCCCAGATGAAAGGAAATGACGGAAGACCTGAAGGTTTGATCGGAGGGTCCAAAAATCTTTATTCCCTCAACGGCGCCTAGTTGCTCAAGTGCGTAGGCAAGCAAGTTCCGTTCGTGCTCCTTTACCGCGTCAAAGCCAATTTCTTCTAAAAAATCAGCGGCTCTGGCCAACACAATGGCTCCAGCAATATTTGGGGTTCCAGCTTCAAATTTATGGGGAAGGTCAGCCCAGGTGCTACGGTTTCTTTGAACGAGCTTGATCATTTCACCTCCCCCCTGGTAGGGAGGCATTGACTCTAGGTGTTCCTTGCGCCCCCAAAGAACACCAATCCCGGTAGGGCCACACATCTTATGACCTGAAAAAACATAAAAATCGCAGTCCAGCGATTTAACGTTTATGGCTTGGTGGGGCACAGCTTGCGCTCCATCGATGAGCACGAGGGCCCCAACAGATCGAGCTCGAGAGATGATTTTTTCTAATGGGTTTATCGTACCGAGGGAATTTGAAACCTGTGTACACGCGACAATTTTTGTGCGTTTTCCACAAAGCTCTTCTAGGTTTGTTAGGTCTAGGTGGCCCTCTGCGTCCATTTCAATGTAACGAATTGTCGCCCCTGTCCGTTCGGCGAGCAGTTGCCAGGGAACAATATTAGAGTGGTGCTCCATCGTAGTTAGTAGGATTTCATCGTTGGCAGATAAATTCTGTGTTCCCCAACTGTTGGCTACTAGGTTTATTCCCTCGGTTGTTCCTCTCGTCCAAATTATTTCTTCAGAGGATTCGGCTCCGATGAATAGTGCCATCCGGTTCCTGGCGCTTTCATATGCTTCTGTCGCTCGTCGGCTAAGTTCGTGCATTCCACGATGTACATTTGAATTATTATTTCTATAGTAATTTTCCAGCGCTTCTATAACGCAAAGGGGTTTCTGAGAAGTGGCAGCGTTGTCCAGGTATACCAGAGGCTTGCCCGACACAACTTGAGAGAGAGTCGGAAATTGAGCCTTGATAGCTTTGGAATCAAACAGTCCAGAATTCTCTAACATAGAGTTTCAGCGTTGAAGTTATTCTACTGATTGAACGTAGATGTCTCCGCCCCTAATGTCGACATTAAAGGTGGCTACTGGTTTGATGGCGGGCAATGAAGTGGCTGTTCCGGTACATATATTAAATTTGGCACCATGATAAATACATTCCACCTGACCATCTTCAAGGTAGCCATCGGACAGGGGAAGATTTTGATGGGAACATTGGTCTTCAAGAGCATAGATGGTTCCATCTACATTAGCTAAAACAATTTTTAGACTACCCACTTGAACACCAAAAAGGTTTCCAGGGAGACATTGATCTAGTGTTGCCACTCGAGTCCAGTCCTTCGGATCTTTTTGCTCAACCATGGCGTAGTTTTTGCTCAACCGCATCTGTCACGTTTTTAACTACTCTCCTGAATGCGCCGTGTGGCAACTTAGTCATTACGTCTCCAAGAAACCCAAGTACTATCAATCGTTCAGCTTGTTGCCGAGAAAACCCTCTACTTAGGAGGTAGAAAATTGTTTCGGGATCCAGCTGGCCCACCGTTGATCCATGAGAACATTTTACGTCGTCTGCTTCAATTTCTAGGTTGGGCAAGGAGTCTGCCCGGGCTTGTTCTGACAGCAGAAGAGTTCTATTTGTCTGATAAGCGTCAGATTGTTGGGCTCCTGAGTGTACACGGATGATGCCCCTAAATGCAGCTCGAGAATTTCCGTCCAGTGCGCCCTTGTAGAGAAGGTCACTTCTAGTATGGGGGGCGAGGTGGTCTTGGCTGGTGTTATGGTCAAAATGCTGATCCTTGTCCCCAAAATATAAGCCTAGCATTTTGCTGTTGGCTCCAGGCTCAAGCAGCCGAGTGTTTAGATCTAGTCGACTCAACGACGAGCCTAAGTTGACATTGAGGGTGTTTACGCAGGCATCTCGATGTACCAGGGATTTTTGGGCGACTTGAAAGAAAATGCCACGACCAAGATTTTGGACTGATACAAAATCTACTGAGGCGTTTCTGTGGGCGACAACCTCAACCGATGAAGATACCATGCTTTTATTGCTGAAGTCGTCAGAGTGGAACTCTTCCACGTAGGAAACGTGGCTGCCCTCTTCAGCTATAATCAAAGTTCTAGCACACACAGCTGAATTTCCAGTTGATAAAGTATGTTTGCCCCTGATGGGCATTTTAACATGAACGTTTTTCGGTACGTAAATAACAACACCGTCTTTCCACAATGCTGCATTGAGAGCTTGGAATTTTCCGGATTCTGGAGGCAGGACATGACTACAGAGGTTGGTTCGTATGATCTCTTGATATTTTTCATACGTTGTATTTTGTATGGAATCTAAGCCAACACCCTGACTATCCACTGCTGGGTCCACCTGTATGTTGGTCACTAGGCCGTCTGTTAATTGGATTCTTCCAGCCGTATTAGTCTCTTCGATCAAGTCTTCCCTGTTGGGCCGTTGCGTGGAGTCAACCAGGCCCATTTCCAGGATTATTTGTTCTAATGGAAACAGCTTGGCGAGGTCTGTATAGCGCCACTCTTCAGACTTGGTTGTAGGGGTAGGTGTGCTTTGATAAACAGACCAAGCATGAGAGCGTTTTTCATTCAACCAGCTATGGTAGGTGGAATTGTCAGCCATTATGCTTCCAAGCTCCACAGGTCTGAGGAAAAGATATGACTAGAGAACAGCTGATTCATTGTTTATCCTACGGACCCTTCCATCTCCATCTCAATTAATCGATTCAGTTCTACTGCATACTCAAGGGGCAACTCTTTGGCGATTGGCTCTAGAAACCCTCGGACTACCAGGCCCATGGCTTCCTCTTCGGAGAGTCCTCGGTTTTTGAGGTAGAAAAGTTGTTCGTCGCCGACCTTAGACACGGTCGCTTCATGTCCTACGTTTGCTTGTTTTTCATCCACTTCGATATAGGGGTAGGTGTCTGTCCTTGAGGTATCGTTGATCAGCAAGGCATCACACTCAACATTCGATCGAGAACCTTTAGCACCCTCATGAACCTTACACAGACCCCGGTATGTCGATCGCCCGTCTTCTTTGCTTATAGATTTGGATATTATTGAAGATGTTGTGTTCTCGGCTGCATGTACCACCTTGCCACCTGTGTCTTGGTGCTGACCAGGCCCAGCGTATGCTATTGACATTATAGATCCGTGCGCCCCTTTCCCCACTAGGTAGCAGGAAGGGTATTTCATCGTCAGCTTAGAGCCAAGGTTTCCGTCCAGCCATTCCATCGTAGCATTTTCTTGCACCACCGCTCTTTGTGTTACGAGGTTGTACATGTTGTTGGACCAATTTTGTATAGTAGTGTACCTGAATCTGGCGTCCTTTTTGACCACGATTTCAATTACGCCAGAATGAAACGAGTCAGTAGAATACACAGGAGCAGTACAACCTTCGACATAGGTGGCGTGAGCTCCTTCTTCAACAATTATCAAGGTTCTCTCGAACTGGCCCATTTTTTCTTGGTTGACTCTAAAGTATGCTTGAAGGGGTGTATCGAGGTGCACGCCTTTCGGGATATACACAAAGGAACCACCTGACCATACAGCAGCATTCAAGGCGGAAAATTTATTATCAGCGATAGGAATCACTTTCCCAAAGTGTTCTTTAAAGAGTTCTGGGTGGTTCTTTAGGCCATCCTCAATGGAATCGAATATGACACCCTTTGAAGCCCATTCTTCCTTTAGGGAGTGGTAGACCATTTCAGACTCGTACTGAGCCCCTACCCCTGCGAGAGATTTTTGTTCGGCTTCTGGTATACCAAGCCGCTCAAAAGTATTCTTGATTTTATCGGGTACGTCTTCCCACGAGCGTTCAGTCTGTTCCTGGGGTTTCACGTAGAAGTAGATTTCATCAAGAGTGGCCTCAAGGTCTGAAAGATCTCCGCCCCAAGTGGGCATTGGCTTAGATTCATAGATTTTTAAGGCCTTTAGGCGGAATTGTAACATCCAGTCAGGCTCTTCTTTCTGTCTAGAAATTTCTCTAACAATACTTTCATCCAATCCGGGTTTTGTTCTGTAAACATGGGACTCGGAGTCGACAAATCCGTACTTGTAATTATCGAGATCTAAATTGTCTACCAATTTGCTTTCGGGCATGATATGAGCTCTACTTTAGCTGGAGGGTTTCCAATTTACGTAACCCTGTTTTTCTAGTTCTAGGGCCAATTCGGGGCCACCGGTTCTTACAATTTTTCCGTCCACCATAACATGTACAAAGTCTGGTTTAATATAGTCCAGTAAGCGTTGATAGTGTGTGATAAGCAGGATGGTCATCTCGGGGTTTTCCTTGTGCAAGGTATTCACGCCGTTAGAAACGACTTGAAGAGCATCTATGTCCAACCCGGAATCCGTTTCATCCAAGATAGCTAGAGATGGCTTGAGTACTGCCATCTGTAAGATCTCATTACGTTTTTTCTCTCCCCCGCTGAAGCCGTCGTTAACGGGGCGTTCTGCAAACGAGGGATCCACTTCAAGTAATTTCATTGCTTCTAGCAATTGATCTTGAAAATCAAAAAGATCTAATTCTTCACCTCGTCCCAGTCTGGCTTGCAATGCGGTTCGCAGAAAATTTGCTATAGAAACCCCTGGAATTTCGACTGGATATTGAAAAGCCATAAAAACCCCAGCAAGGGCTCTTTCGTCAGGCTCCATATCTAGTAGGGATTGGCCCAGATAGAGCGCTTCTCCGCCAGTAACCTGGTAGCCAGGGTGTCCCGCTAAGACTTTGGCCAAGGTACTTTTACCGGAACCGTTGGGTCCCATGATAGCGTGGATTTCACCAGGATTGAGGGCTAAATCCAAGCTTTTCAGTATGGATGTTTCTTCGTCGGCCACCTTGGCGGAGAGACCTCGAATGTCGAGTGCAGGAGCATTGCTCATGGAGAGGGTAGGCCTGTTTTTTCCTAGGTTATTAAGAATGATTATTCTTTACCCTTAAAATTAGAATAGGCTCGATTCAACGTCAAGGCCACTTGGAACTTGTGTTGCAGGAAAACCTTAGCCCCTATGAATGTGGACGTAGCTCGACCTGCACTGCTGTGCCGTAGCAAAGCATTTCCGACGCACCTTTTTGGATTAAAGAAGTCTGAAAACGGATCCCCCTATGTCAAAGCACGTCCCATCAAAAGTGTCATGTACACTAGGATTGAAGCAACAAATTAGACAAGGCTGAAACCAGCTCTTCAATTTCATCTTCGGTATTAAAATAGTGGGGAGAGATGCGTAGCGCGCTGTCGATCTTCCTGTTGTCGAAATCAATAACAGCACTGCTCTTAGTACAGACAGAGGTGTTTATACCTAGTTTTTTCAGTGAATCACAAATTACCGCAACATCTTCTCCCTCCAGTCCAATGGTAACTATGGCGGACTTTTGGGCTCCCTGGTCCAAAAGGCAAACCCCTGTGAGTTCTGCCAGGAGGTCTCGAGTTTTAGCGGCAAGACCCCAAGCACGTCGTTGTATTTCTTCTATGCCTAGCTTTTGGGCATAGACAGCTGCGGTTCCCAGTCCAAGGACGAGGGAAAAGGGAAATTCCCAGTTTTCAAAACGACTGGCATCTGGGGCAGGTTGGTAGAGGTCTTCCAGGATCCAATCTGCCCCCCTGAGGTCTGGAAACAGTGGCTTTAAACCTAGGTCCAATGCTCGGTCCGAAACGAAAAGAAATCCTATTCCTCGTGGGCCACGAAGAAATTTCCTTCCTGTAGCCGAAAGAAAATCACACTCAATTTCTTTCACATCGATTGGCATTTGCCCCACTGATTGGCAAGCATCGACCAGGTAGAGAGACTCGTACTGCTTGCATAATCTACCGATGTCTTTGACTGGCTGTACCATGCCTGAACTAGTGGGGATGTGGGAAATTGCTACCAGTTTAGGGTTGAGCCTCCGCAAGAGATTTTCTAGGCTGTGCAAGTCAACACTTCCGTCAGAATCATCCTCTACTCTGAAGAGGCGGACCCCTAGCCGCTCCACCAGAGACAGGTACATAATTTGATTAGAAGCATAGTCGTTGCTACTTGTCAAAATTACGTCGTTTGCAGAAAAATTGATGGAAGAGAGGGCCTGTAGGAAAGAGCCAGTAGCGTTTTCAGTAAAAGCAATATTGTGCGGTTGAGATCCTATGAGTTGTCCTATTGCCCTGTAACTGTTTTGGATCTCACCAAAACAGTTTTCGGCTGCTTCATAGCCGCCTAAGGTGCGTTCCAGTTCTAGATGTTCCAGGATCTTTTTATGCACTGAGTTTGTAACAAGGCTGGCACCAGCATTATTAAGATGGTTAACATGCTTAGTTCCCAGTGTTTCTGAGCGTAGTTGTTTTATATTAAGGACTGACAATGATAGGTATCCAGTTAAAGGTGTCTGAAGGCTAAAATAGATCTTCTTTTAAGATCCTGTCTAGTTTTCGTTACTTTGATTTGGCGGGCTAAAGAGGGGATGGGTGCACTTGTTGGCCTGAAATGGCTTCAATACTACCGGAGATTTATGCGACATGTCTAAGTCCGAGGCAGAAATCCGAGCAGAAACAATCAGATTGGAGTTGCACCGCCACTCTCATTTATACTATGTGGAATCAAGGCCTGAAATTAAGGATTCAGACTATGATCTTCTTTTCGCTGAATTAAAGACTTTGGAACTAGAATGGCCAGAATTAATCACAAATGATTCTCCCACGCAGAGAGTTGGAGCAGAGCCGCAAAAGTCTTTTGGAACAGCTGAGCACAGTGTGCCAATGCTCTCTTTGGATTCCACAAAGAACCTAGAAGACCTAGTGCGGTTTGATAAAAGAATAAAGGATTTGCTAGGAAACAATCCAGAGTACTTGTTAGAACCAAAACTCGACGGCGCTTCGATAGAGCTAGTGTACGAATACGGAGTCTTCGTGAGAGCGGTTACGCGAGGAAATGGACAAGTTGGTGAGGTGATTACCGAGAATGCCAAGACAATTTCTTCTCTCCCACTGCGTCTTTTAAGTTCCAATAGAGTCGTGCCCGAAACTCTGTCAGTGCGGGGAGAGGTCATTATGTATCTCTCCAGATTTGAAGAGCTCAATAAAGAAATGTTGAAAAAGGGTCTAAATCCTTACTCTAATCCAAGAAATTCTGCCTCTGGTTCTCTCCGCCAGCTTAAATCCCGAGTGACTGCGGAGAGGCCTTTAGAGCTCATGATTTTCGACATTCTGCAATGTCCAGATCTAGCAGTTGAGTCAGATGCTGAAGGGTTGGAGATGCTCAAGGACTGGGGATTTAAGATTGTACCCGAAGCTCTGTCAGTAACCACATTGAACGAGATAGAGAAATATTATAGAAGCTACGAAGACAGGCGAGATGAGCTGGATTATGAGATCGATGGTGTAGTAGTGAAGATCAACCAACTAGATGTGAGAAAGGAGCTTGGAAATACCTCTCATCATCCTAGGTGGGCTTTGGCGCTTAAATTTGAGCCAAGAAAAGCGACTACAAGGATTAGAAAAATCGTAGTTCAGGTTGGTAGAACAGGGAAACTCACTCCAGTTGCTGAGTTTGATCCAGTTGTTGTAGGGGGAGTGACTGTATCTCGGGCATCATTGCACAACAGGGAAGAGGTTGAACGGAAAGGCGTTAGGGCTGGCGATCTTGTAAGAATTCAAAGAGCTGGCGATGTCATCCCTCAGGTTGTCGAAAGAATTGAAGAGGAAAATACTCCAAGGGGTAAGGAATTTCGGATTCCTAACAATTGTCCAGCCTGCGAAACCGAAGTCATCGAAAGGGGTCCGTTCAGCTATTGCCCAAATCGCTTTGGGTGTTCAGCTCAACTCAAGAGAGGCATCTTACACTTTGGATCTAGAGAGGGGTTGGATATCGAAGGATTGGGGGAAGAGATCTGTTCCATGCTAGTGGACAAAGGATTAGTATCAGAGCTGGCAGACCTCTTTTCTCTAAAGACAGAAGATCTACAAACATTGTGGAAAGGTGGGAAGAAGGCCGCAGACAACCTTTTTGTTGCTATCCAGGAGAAGAAGTCAATAGATTTTCACCGTTTTATCTATGGCTTAGGAATTCCAGAAGTAGGAATAACTGTAGCTAAGGGTTTAGCAAACGAATTTGGAAATCTTCCTGCTCTGCAGGAAGCTAGTATAGAAAGGTTGGAATCTATTGATGGGGTTGGGTCTATCATGTCAGAACAAATCTATGAGTTTCTGCACAGTGACATTACGTCGAACCAGATCAGTGCCGTATTGCACCAGGGAGTCAGGCTTACTCCTCCCAAAATCTCTCGAAGCTCAGAAATGGCAGGCACGACTTTTGTTTTTACAGGAAAGTTCATTCGAATTAAAAGGAGTGAAGCGAGAGAAGCCGTCGAAAGTGTAGGAGGTAAGGTGTCAGGGTCGGTAAGTTCTAGGACAAACTTTCTGGTAGCTGGGGAAGATCCTGGATCAAAGCTTCAGAAAGCAAAAGATCTCGGAGTAAAGCTATTAAGTGAGAGCGAATTCATTAATAAGATAAAGCAATGATTACCGAAGTTTTGAAATTTATTGCAAGCCTAGCTTGTCTTTGCTATGGGGCTAATCTGCTTGTCAGGGGAAGTGGACAGATTGCAAGGGCGGCAGGTGTGAGTGGTATGGTCGTCGGATTAACAGTTGTCTCTCTTGCGACCTCCGCGCCAGAACTCTTCATCTCAGTGATCGCTGCCCTGAATGGAAATGTAGATTTGGCGATAGGCAATGTCGTAGGGTCGAATATTGCTAATTTAGGACTTGTTATGGCCCTAACAGCGATAGTGGGCAAGGGATTGGTTTTTAACAAAAATATTGCTAATAGAGATTGTATAGTCATGGTGGGAGCTACTCTTTTAGTTTTTCCGCTAATATGGGACTTGAGGCTTGGTCGGTGGGAGGGTGGGCTATTAGCAATCTTGCTATTCGGGTATTTGTTCGCAGTAGTGTGGAGTGCTAATGAGGATAGACGGGCTAGAAACCAGCCTATCTCTGGAAAACCAACGTCAACGGTGGAAGGAAAATGGTGGGAATCATTGGGCATAGTGGCCTTAGGCGTAGTACTCCTCACTGGGGGTTCAATGCTATTAAGGGACTCGGTCACTGCGATCGCAATAAAACTGGGCGTGTCGGAATTAATCATAGCACTGACGATGGTTTCTGTCGGGACATCCTTACCTGAACTTGCAACATCGATCATGGCAGTATTAAAAAAGGACAAGGGATTGGCTTTGGGAAACATTGTAGGATCAAATATTTTTAATTTGACCCTTGTATTAGGAATAACATCTATTGTTGCACCAATAAGTATCAGCTCTGAGGTTTTGTATAAACAGTATCCCGCCATGCTGGCTATTACTTTACTTATGGTGGTCCTTTCCAGGCGCCGTAGCCAGATTAGGCTTAAGGATGGGTATTATTTGGCGGTGGCATATATTGGCATAATGGGCTGGATTTTATTTTGAAGGTCTGATTTTATGGCGATTCTTTTAATAAAGGATGGATTACATGCTTCCGATCGATTTGACCGGGAAAAATGCTTTTGTTGCCGGAGTTGCTGACGATAGAGGATACGGGTGGGCTATCGTGAAAGCTTTGGCTCAGGCTGGAGCCTCAGTTCGGGTAGGTACGTGGCCTCCAATGTGTAAAATATTCACTCGGAGTTTGGACTTGGGAAAGCTAGATATGACCCTGGCCGGAGGGGGAGAACTCAACATAGAAAAGATTTATCCGATCGACGCTTCTTTTGATGTTCCCGAAGATGTTCCTGAGGATGTGGCACAGGATAAAAGGTATAGGGGGATTTCTGGTTATACGATCCAAGAGGTTGCTGAGGAAGTTCAAAAGGACTTAGGTGGGGCTTCCCTGGATGTTCTTGTCCACTCTCTTGCAAATGGTCCAGAAGTGCGGAATCCGTTGATAGAGACAAGTCGGACAGGATATCTGGCAGCAGTCGGCTCGAGTGCCTATTCGTTGGTTAGCATGGTACAGCGATTCGGTCCTTTTATGGGCGGAGAAGGTGCAGTGATTTCGCTAAGCTATTTAGCAGCAGAAAAGGTGATTCCAGGATATGGAGGAGGCATGAGCTCAGCCAAGGCGGCACTTGAAAGTGATACTCGAACTTTAGCTTATGAAGCGGGTAGGCGTTGGGGGCTTCGGATCAATACTCTTTCAGCCGGTCCCCTTGCTAGCAGAGCAGCCAGTGCGATTGGATCGATAGACAGGATGGTGGATTATTACGAGGCCAATTCAGCTCTTTCAGGGGTTAATTCAGCTCTAGATGTCGGTAATGCAGCAGCTTTTCTGTGCTCGCCGTTAGGGGCTGGCATATCTGGGGAGACTCTGCATGTAGACAAAGGGTACAATGTCATGGGTATGACCGCTGAGGATCAGCTCGGAAAAGAGTAAGGTGGATTCGAATTTTGGGGCACAATTGCCCTCCATGAAAACACTTCCACCAGGCCCGCGTTCCCTTGAGTTGGCCAGTCGCTTACAGGATGTTGAATCTCGTAATGTAACTTGGTTAAGTGAGGATTTTCCGGTTTTCTGGGATCTGGCTTTCGGTTCAAATGTGAGTGACGTCGATGGCAATGTATATGTGGATTTAACTTCTGCTTTCGGTGTGGCTTTTGCTGGACACTCACACCCCAGCATAAGAATAGCCATGGATGAACAAGCCAAGTGCCTAGTCCATGGCATGGGTGATATCCACCCTTCTCCTTCCAAGGTGAAACTCATGGAAGCATTGGCTACGCTCGCTCCGTGGAAAGAAGCTAGAACGGTCCTGGCTTCCTCTGGGACAGAAGCAATAGAGATTGCTCTAAAGACAGCTCAATTGCATACTGGAAAGGCTGGGGTTATAGCATTCAAGGGGGCCTATCACGGGTTGACTCTAGGGAGCTTGTCGGTAACAGATAGGAAAGATTTTCGGAACCCCTTTGTGGACAAACTGCTTGAAACAACCAAGTTCGTTTCGTTCCCAAGTTCGGACGATGAAGCTGCAAGAGTATTGAAGGAAATTGGTAATATTTTGACTGAGAGCGAGACTTCGGGAGTCCCCATTGGTGCAATAGTTATTGAACCGATACAAGGAAGAGGTGGGGTCAGGATACCTCCCGAAGGTTTTTTGCGGGACCTGAAGGCGTTAAGTAAAGCAACTGGAGTGTTGCTCATTTTCGATGAGATTTTTACTGGACTAGGTCGCTCTGGGGTAGTTTTTGAAAGTGAAGTAGCGGGAGTAATTCCTGATCTTAGCTGCTTAGGAAAAGCTTTGGGTGGAGGACTGCCCTTGAGTGCCTGCTTGGGGTCCAGATCTGTTATGGAAGCATGGCCCGAGACTCAGGGAGAAGCCGTTCACACAAGTACCTTCTTGGGTCATCCACTCTCCTGTGCAACAGCACTTAGTTTTCTGAACATTTTAAAGTCAGAGGGGTTGGTTCTTGGAAGTGTAAAGAAGGGACAGTATTTACTCGCTTCTCTTCGGGCCTCCTTGGGTTCTAGTCGTCACATACATGAAGTGAGGGGCAGAGGTCTCCTGGTGGGCATCGAATTACGTACTGAAACTGGAGAACCGTGGAAAGGACAAGGAGCTAGGGTCGCTCGACAAGCGCTCAGGAAAGGACTAATTGTGTTGCCGGCTGGCAGGTACGGAGAGGTTGTACAGCTTTCACCAGCTGCCACCATAACGGAAAAACAAATAGATTTTGCTGTGGCATGCCTGTCGGACATCATACTTGGAAGGGACTTATAGTTAATATCTGGGGTTGTATCACTAAGTAATCGTGTTTATTCTTCCCTCCGCTTTTTGGATATGCATTTGCTACTACTGCCCCCATCGTCTAGTGGCCTAGGACATCTGGTTCTCAGCCAGGAAACCGGGGTTCGATTCCCCGTGGGGGTACTAGTTTGTAGAGGGCGGCTCAGGTAACAAATGTTTAAGTTAGCTTAGCCGGGGGTCGCTTAGCTCAGTTGGTAGAGCACTACGTTCACATCGTAGGGGTCACTGGTTCGAGTCCAGTAGCGACCATCATGTATAGTCAAGGTAGAGGCCTATGAAAAGTCTTTTCCAAAGAAGATGACAGCTATCAAGATAGCCGCAACTGCAGCCGGGGCTATAAATCGGACAGAGAATAACCAAGCTTTGTAGCTAAACCACCTTGGAGACCCAGATCCCACTAATTCATATTTGGTGACCTTAGAGGGCATGAACCAGCCAACCCCTAGGGTTATGAGTAGGCCACCCAAAGGAAGGGCCCAGTTAGAGGCAAAATGATCCATTGTGGCAAAAAATCCCGCCTTGCCATCGAAAACCTCAAGGTTGGAGAGCCAAGGGACTGCACCGAAAGACATTGCAGAAAGAAAAGTAAAGAAGTAAATACAGGATCCACTGAGTAGCGTGGCTCGAGACCTGTCCATTTTTCTTTGGTCGATGAAATAGCTGACCACGACTTCCAGGAGTGAGATGGTTGAAGTTAAAGCTGCTAAAGCCACTAAAAGATAGAATGCTGGTGCAAGCACAACTCCGAACGGCACTACTTCATAGAACAACTGTGGCAAAGAAATAAATAGCATTCCCACTGAAGAGCCATCTACTTGTTCTGGCATTCCGGGGACTGTGAAGATCACCGAAAACATGATTATGGTCGCTATCAGTGCGATTAAGGTATCTAATATCACAATTGAGCCCGCTGCGTTAACAAGAGAACGTTCACGTGCCACGTAGGAACCGTAGACTATCATGGTTCCCATTCCCAAAGATAAAGTAAAGAATGCATGGCCTAGGGCTTCAAGGACTGCTGCGGTATCCAGTTCGGAGAAATTGGGCCGAAAAATGAAGGTCAGTGCCTCTCCAGAGCCTTCCATAGTCAGAGCACTGAATAGTAGTAGTAGTAGGATGACGAACAGGGCAGGAAGACAAAGGCGAGCAGTTTTCTCTATGCCACCGTGGACCCCAAAGAACACTACAGTCACCGTGAAGAACATGAAGGCACCTGACAAAATCGTTTGCAGTAGTCCATTTGCAGCTAGTCCCGAAAATATTCCTCCCATGTCGGCGTTGGTCGGAAACCCAGAAAGGCTCCAGTTCAACGTTTGGAAGAGATAGAATAGTGACCATCCAGCAACAACGGCGTAGTAACTTAGGATAACAAATCCTGCCATGACCCCCCACGTGCCCACCCACCCCCAGGCGGGCCCCATCGCTTCACGCATAGCGCCCACTGCACTTTTCTGGGTTTTGCGACCAACTAGAAGTTCTGCCATCATTATGGGAAGACCTACTGCTAAAATGCAGATCAAGTAGATCAGAACAAATGCACCTCCGTCGTTCTTCCACGTAATGAAGGGGAATTTCCATAAATTTCCGAGTCCTATGGCACTGCCAGTGGCGGCTAGAATAAAGCCGAGATTCGAACTCCAGTTTTCCCGAGCGTCTTTCATATACTGTTCACCGAATAAATTGTAAAGTGTAGAAACATAGTTTTATGTTGTGTCATTGGTCCGAGATAGCTCATTCAACATATCAACGCCGTTGATCTTTGGACAAGAAAGTTTTTAAAACTGGAAACCGATGTGGTAACTTTATAAAATCGCAGTAGTTATGAATCGAGCATCGGAAGGAGGGATGATTTTGATTAAGGTTGTTAATAAATTCAGGATAGTCGTTTCAGCTCTCTTATTATGCATTGCATCATGTGGGGACGGGAACGATGAGAGTACATCAAGTGAGTCCCAATCCAGTGATTTTCGTGTGGCACTGCTGACTTCTGGTCCTGTCAGTGATGCTGGGTGGCACGGAAGTGCTTACGAAGGGATAAAACTGATCGAACAGACTTTAGATGCTAAAATCAGCCATCAACAGACGAACACTCCTGCTGAATTTGATGAAGTACTTAGGGCCTATGCGTCCTCTAACTATAAGCTCATTTTTGCTCACGGGTTCGAATACCAAGATGCTGCTATCCGTGTGGGCGAACAATTTCCAGAAGTCACCATTATAGTGAGCTCTGGAGGAAGGTTTTCAGATAATGTCATACCGCTGATTTTCGAACTGGAGGAAGGCAGCTACATGGCTGGCGTTGTAGCCTCAAGAATGACTAAGACCGAAACTATAGGTATGGTAGGGGGAGTGGCTATTCCACCTGCTGAAGCGACTTTCACTGGTTTTGAGGCAGGTGCATTATCGGTAAACCCAGACGTCGAAGTTCTTGTCAGTTGGATTGGAAGTTGGGATGATGTGGCAATGGCCAAGGAAGCGGCTACCACACTGATAAGAAGAGGGGCAGATGTTTTGATCCATAATACTGACGCTGCAAGTTTTGGAGTTTTCCAGGCCGTTCGGGAAGCAAGGGCTTTAGGTGAAGAAGTCTGGGCTATGGGTATGAATAGAAACCAGAACGACGTTGCTCCAGAAGTGATTCTAGGGAGCGCTATCATCAGAATACCCGAAGCTTTTTTACAGCTAGCTATACTTTGGACGGAAGGAAAGATGCCCTCGGGCGAGGCATATTATGCGGGTGGCCAAAGTGGGGCTGCAGATTACGTGGTAAATCCGGGATTGGCAGGAAAATACCCACCCGAACTAATGGCTGAAATCGATTCTGTACGACTTGGTATAATAAATGGCTTAATCAGCGTTCCAAGGATTGGCTTTCTGGAACGAGTGGGGGGTTCTTTCTGAGCAGCTCGCAATCTTCGTCTGGGAAATATTCTGAGTTGGTCCCATCGGTTGTAATGGAGAAAGTCAGCAAGAAGTTTGGGGGTAAGTCGGCGTTAGACGATGTAGGATTTACTAGCTTTCCTGGAGAGGTTCATTCGCTCGTCGGCGAAAATGGTGCTGGTAAAACGACACTGATGAGAGTGCTTAGTGGCCTTGTAGTACCCGACAGCGCCAACATTAGGATCAGAGGAGAAGAAACCACAATTGCCACACCTATGGATGCCCGTGGAGCAGGTGTGGGCATGGTCCATCAGAATTTTCTTCTTATACCTGCGCATACCGTGCTTGAAAACCTCTGCCTGGGAAATCGTTTTGTTGGGCAGGGACATGTATTGCCCTATGGGGATGTGCGGCAGAAGCTCCAAGAATTAAGAGATAAGACTGGGTTGTGGGTCGAAGAAGACAGGTTTGTTGAAGATTTGTCGATCGGTGAGAGACAGAAAGTTGAAATCTTGAAGCTACTCTTGCGAGAACCCGAAATATTAATTTTTGATGAACCAACTTCGGTCTTGGCTCCTCAAGAAGTGGCTAACTTGATGTCCATATTTCGGCGCTTGGCGTTAGATGGCAAGACTGTAATCTTTATAACTCATAAACTCAATGAAGTCATAGAAGCGAGCGACCGAATAACGGTTCTGAAGCAAGGCAAGGTTGTTTGTAGGACCATCCCCGAAGCAACGGACGTTCAGGGGTTGTCAAAAGTAATGATCGGAGAAGATGTCGGAGCCAGTCTTGCTAAGACCCAGGCCCCAGGTAGCACTGTTGTTAGGTTGACTTCTACCAAAGCTATAGGTGTCCACGGTGAAGAAAAGTTGGTGGATGTGAACTTGGTTGTACGACGGGGTGAGATTGTCGGCATAGCAGGAGTAGAGGGGAATGGCCAACAGGAACTTGTGGAAATCCTGAGCGGGTTACGTCGGCCCGACGGAGGGACTGTGTCCCTACCTCGTCAGATAGGTTTTATACCTGACGATAGGGGTGGGAAGGCATTAATAGGTTCTTTTAACATTTCTGAAAATGTTGCCTTAGGCCTTGTAGGTGATAGCAGATTTCGGTGGGGTCCAGCCATGCTCTGGAGTAAAATCAACCAATACGTAAAAGATCTCATTGTGCGTTATGGTATAAGGGCTGAGAGTTATCAACAAAAAGTGGATGAACTTTCAGGTGGGAACCAGCAAAAGGTGGTCTTGGCTAGAGAGCTAAAACGATCGAAGGATCTTTTAGTTGCTAGGAATCCAACGCAAGGTCTTGATGTTAAAGCATCAGAATTTTTCTACCAGCAAATGATGGAGTTGTTGGTGGATGGCTCTAGGAGTGAAAGTACAGGGCCGCGAGCGGGGGTAGTGTTGATCTCTTCTGATTTGGAGGAGATCTTGAGTTTTGCGGATGAAATCTATGTTATTTACAATGGTGAGTTGTTAAAGGTCAACAAGGCGGACGTTTCGAGGGAATTTATCGGTAGGCTTATGTTGACAGGAAGAAGGACGGACGTTTTGTCAGTAAAAAGCGACCACTGCGATGACTAACCGTGATTCTTGGATAGCCCTAGCCGTTTCTTTGTCGGCTCTTTTGCTGACGGCATTACTAACTGCCGCCGCCTTGGCTTTGGGCGGCTACAGCCCTTTGGTGGTCCTGCAGAGTCTGCTAGAAGGATCTTTCGGATCACTAGATATTTTTTTTGGAGTGACCTTGGTGCGGGCAATTCCTCTTGTTGTCATTGGTCTTGCAGTGACCGTTGCTTTCAAGTCAGGTGTCTGGAACATTGGAGCTGAAGGACAGTTTTATGCGGGTTCGATGGCGGGAGTTTGGGTTGGATTAAGCGTTGGAGACTATCCTTCTTTTGTTTCGGTACCCCTAGTGTTTCTGTCTGCAGCAGCAGCAGGAGCAATCTGGGCATTGTTACCTGCACTGATGAGGATTCGTTTAGGTGTTGGTGAGGTGGTCACCACCATTCTTATGAATTTTGTGGCAATCCATTTGGTTAGCTATGTAGTGCGCTGGCCCCTGCAAGAAAGTAGGGGGGTATTTCCTAATACTGACCTCATAGATGAGTCCGTACGCTTACCAATTATAATTCCAGGCACAGGATTGCATTTAGGATTTGTAGTGGCAGTGATATGTGTCGTAGGATTGTCTATTTTCTTCAATAATACCGGTATGGGTTTTCAGCTTCGGGCAATGGGGGGCTCCAAAGAAGCTACCAGGGTCTCTGGGAGAGCTAGAATTCCAATGTTGCTGATAGTTACCTTCCTTCTTTCGGGATCCTTAGCTGGACTTGCTGGCGGAATAGAAATTACTGGCCGAACTTTTGCTCTGTATGAAGGCATGTCTCCAGGGTGGGGCTATACTGCAATCGCTGTGGCACTCTTGGCTGACCTTAATTTTATAGCGGTTCTGGTTACGGGTATCTTTTTTGGAGCGCTGGAAGGAGGAGCTGGAGCGATGCAAAGGGAAGCAGGCATACCAGCTGCTTGGGTTTCTGGTATAGAAGCCTTGGTTTTACTCTCTGTCTTGGCCAGCGACAGGATACTCCGTCGCCTGCTTAGATCCAAGAAGAAATATGATGTAAAGGAAAGAGAATTAGATGTTTGAATCATTTTCAATAGTTCTGTTTCTGGAGGCAGCGATTCGGCTAGCTGTGCCGCTAGCAGTAGTAGCACTCGGAGAATCTATTACAGAGCGTAGTGGGGTTTTGAACATAGGAATAGAAGGGTCGATTATTGCAGGTGCCTTATGTGGCGCTTTGGCTGCGATGGAATGGTCATCGATCTTGTTGGGAATGGTGTTTGGAGCGATAGGAGGAGGCTTGGTAGCTATGGTATTTGCTATTTTTGTTCTTGGCTTAAACTCAGATCAAATTATTACCGGCACAGCGACGACGCTGGCTGGGTTGGGGTTTACGGGAGTAATTTATCAGGCTCGTTTTGGGACTACCGGGTCAGTTATCACCCTCCCTGTGCTTAAGTCTCTTGAGGTTCCGTTTTTGCGAGATATACCAATCTTGGGTCCTATTTTTTTCCAGCAATCAATAACAGTTTACTTTGTTTATTTTTTAGTCCCTGCTCTTTGGTATTTTTTGTTTAAAACGTCCTGGGGATTAGAGTTACGTTCTGTCGGGGAGGATCCAGCCGTTGCGGAAGAAGCAGGGATCAGAGTTTTATTCGTTCGGTTTCTCGCTATTTTGTTCGGCGGTTTGTCCGCTGGTCTTGCCGGTGCTCACTTGGCTCTTGATTCTGGAACTTTCATAGAGAATATGTCAGGAGGCAGGGGGTTCATTGCTATTGCTGTAGTAGTGTTAGGTAGGTGGAATCCTGTACCGATAGTGGGTGCGGCCATGTTTTTTGGGGCAGCTTCAGCATTACAATTTCTGCTTCAGTCTTCAGGTAGTAATTTGCCTTTCCCCTTTTTCCTGATGTTGCCGTATGTCCTTACTCTCATAGCTCTTTCAGGATGGTTTGGTCGAACCAAAGCACCGGGATCCTTGGCGCTTCCCTGGCCTCCCAAGAGCGGGTAGGTTTGTTCATGAGGATGCTACGAGTAGGTGCGGTTGTTCTACTATCAGTAGGTAGTTTGACATCTAGAAGTAATGAGAGAGTCCAATGAGGCAAAATAGTGGAGACCAATCGGACACCAAGGAAGAAGCTGGTGTTGGGATTTTTTCTAGCTGGAAACCCATATATTTCTTAGTGGTACTCTATTCCATACTACTCATTTTGGCCTTGCAGTGGTTAACAATTGCTCTCGATTTCAGTTCTAGATGAGAATTGTGGACTGGGTAGTTTTCGGTGTTTACTTCACAGGAGTTGTAGGCTTAGCTCTCTACCAAAGTAGAAAAAATGTTGGGATGGAGGGCTATTTTCTTGCCAACAGAAGCCTGCCTTGGGGTGTTGTAGGACTGTCGGTTATGGCTACCCAGGCCAGCGCCATCACTTTTATAGGGACCACTGGCCAAGCTTTTGATGGTGGGATGGAATTTATACAAGTATACCTCCCTCAACCCTTAGTGATGGTGGTCCTCTGCGTGCTGTTTGTCCCTTTCTTTTACAAGGCAAAGATTTTTACAGCATATGAATTTTTAGAAAAGCGTTTTGACCTAAAAACGAGGACTGCGACAAGCTTGATTTTTCTTGTCCAACGAGGCCTTGGCGCAGGCATTGTTTTGTACGCTCCAGCAGTAGTTCTTTCTGTGATTATGGGTTGGGACGAGAGGGCAACAATTCTTATCATGGGTGCTATAACTATTGTGTATGCTACTGTGGGCGGAATTACTGCGGTGATCTGGACCGATGTAATCCAAATGTTGGTGATGTTTTTGGGGATTGGAGTGGCTATTGCGACCTTGTTTAACACCCTGCCCGCAAGCGTTGGGATGGAAGAGGTTGTTTATCTCGGGGGAATACAGAATATGTGGTCTAGTATTGATTGGTCATGGGACCCGACCAAAGACTACACTATCTGGTCGGGGATGATTGGAGGATTCTTCCTAGCGCTAGCATACTTCGGTACTGACCAGAGTCAGGTACAGAGATATTTAACTGCAAAGTCTCTTAAGGATAGTAGGTTTTCCCTTCTCTTCAATGCTTTCCTGAAAGTGCCTATGCAGTTTGCAATCTTGTCCATAGGGGTCTTGCTTTTTGTTTTCTATCATTTTGAGCGGCCCCCGCTACTCTTCAATGCAGCGGAAGTAGCTGTGGCTGAGAACAGTGAATTCAGTGAAGACTTTAACATGCTCCAGGTTGAACAGGGCAACATCCATTTGCAAAGAAGAGAGGCAACTTTGGCGTTGCTAGATACTAGGCGCGAGGGAGGGGATGTCACTTCACTTCGCAATGATATAAGGGACTATGGTTCTCAGCTTTCTGAAATTAGGATGGAAGCTAGTTCGATTGTCGAAAATGTGAGAGGGGCTTCATCAAATGACGTGAACTATATCTTCCCTTCCTACTTAGTGAAGTATGTGCCCGCTGGAATTTTAGGGCTTATGATAGCGGTAATTTTCGCAGCAGCAATGTCCTCCTTAGACTCGGAATTGACAGCTCTTTCCAGTGCCACTGTGATTGATTTCTATCAACGTCATATCCGTCCAGATGCGTCGGAGAAACATTTACTAGGGGTTTCAAAGCTAGCAACCTTGTTCTGGGGATTGTTCGGATGTGCAGTCGCGCTCTATGCGGGACAATTGGGCTCTTTGCTGGAAGCTGTAAATAAGGTTGGGTCGTTTTTTTACGGTTCTCTTTTAGGAGTATTTCTTTTGGCTTTTCTGGTGAAGATCGCTAATGGTAATGGTGCGTTTTGGGGCTTGTTAGCGGGAATGGGGTCGGTCTTTATAGTCGCGCAGACTACAGATATTTCATGGTTATACTATAATGTTGTCGGATCATTGACGGTATTGATGGTAGGCACTCTAGTGAGCTACCTTTATCCGGATGTCGGTGCTAAAAGGGCTGATGTTTTGTAGTTGTAGCATTTTGTTGGATGCTATTGCCAGCTGAACCCAAACAAGGAGTTTGTTTATTATGGGAGTTACAGAAAAAGATGTGCAGGATGCCCTCAAGGCTGTAAAGGATCCAGAATTAAATTTAGATGTGGTTGTGCTGGGTTTGATATATGACATTGAGATTACTGAGGGCGATGTCCAAGTTGTGATGTCCCTGACTTCCCCGATGTGTCCAGTAGCTGAACAGTTGGTGTCTGAAGCGAAAGCTACTGTTTTATCAGTGGAAGGTGTCACTGGATGTAAGGTCGACTTAACCTTCGATCCTCCCTGGACTCCTGAAAGAATCTCTCCTCTGATTCGATCCTCTTTGGGGTTGTAGTTCTTATGGATAAAATAGGTCGTCATCGAGATTTGAAAAAATTATTAGATCCTTTTAGTAAAAATACAATCACAGATGCTACACCATGGAGAGGATCGTTCCTGGGGACATTCTTCGTCTGGACTCTATTGTTTTTGAGCGGATGTGCAACGCCCGATGTGGTCCCGTCCCCCCGGTCGTTGATCATTAGGTCTGGGGCGAGGATTCCTCCCCAGGAAGAACGTGTCAAGGAAATTGATGTCTGGGTGAGAATTCAGCAGGAAAACATACGTAATGATCCAACATTTTGGATTATAGGCAAAGAATCATCTGAAGATTTGTACCCTTGGGATAGTTTGAGGATTTCAAGTGACACAGCCGAAGTCTTTGCTCCTTCTTCAGTTCCGGAAGCATGGTCAGTGCTGTCCATGTATGGCCACTTTCATCTCATGAAAAAAATGGGTCGAATCGGGGAATTTCTTCCGGAAGCTATAGATAGTAGTGGAAAAGAAGCGCAAGGTTATGAGTTAGAAAAATTGATTTTGAGCCGCCTATCAGATGCCTGGATGTTTAGTCGTTCAGCGTATGATATGAGCTCTTATGGGCCCTTAGATGAATTGATGTACTCTAAAGAAAACGGCTATTTAGAAGCATTTATTTTGACAGCCAGGGCAACAGAGTTTAAATCGGAAAGTGCCTCGTGGAAGAAACAGAATCCTGCCAAGGTATCTGAGTATCAAGATTGGTTTTTAGAGAATTTTGAGAGAAAATCTCCCGGCTTGAGATAATCTGGATAGACTCAGCCGAGGGGAATAGAGATCTGCCACCCCGGCCTGATAGAGGTCAACCCTTCGTCAGAGGAAGAAACATTGAAGTCAATGCGTCCCGTCCGGTAAAGACGATCTGCTGATGGCTTGCCACCGAATACTGGGAACCCTTCTATTTTTATCTTGAACGATTTTTGTTTTCCGGGTGCCATTGCCGTGAGTGTGGTATTTAGTAATTTGCGGATTCTGGGGAGTTCTCCAGAATCGAAACGGAGCTTTAAGGTGAGGCTACCATATGGTCCATGTATCACATCTAAGACACGGAACCATGCTATATCGCTGTTGCTTGAAGAGGTTTGCTTCGAACCAACAGCGATAGGATGGTTTGCTGACATATTTGAAGACTCTTTTAGGCGAGAGCTATTCTAATAGTGGGATTGAGAAAATACCGTGCAAGAAAATATAAACAAACCTAAGCAAAGAGTACCTCTCGGGCCCTTTGACTTGGAAGAGCAGGAAATGAGGGAATTGGGTTATAAAGCAATTGATATTCTAGTGGACCGGTGGGTGTCATTGAGGGATAAAGATGTCTGGGCCGGTGGCAGTAGGTCAGAGATGGAGGAAATGTTTAGAGGATCTCCACCTGAAGAGCGATCGTCCGCCATGGCAGTTATGACAGAGTCAGTGGATAAAGTACTGACCAGGGCCGCAAGGATAGACCACCCAAGATTTTTTGCATTTGTTCCGTCATCTCCTACTTGGCCATCTGTGATAGCTGATGCCTTGGCCACGGGTTTCAATATTTTCCAAGGAACATGGCTGGAATCCGCTGCTTCCAGTCAGGTGGAGTTAGTTGTGTTGGACTGGTTCCGCGAATGGGTAGGGATGCCCGAATCTGCGGGAGGAATTCTGACAAGTGGAGGTTCTGCAGCCAACTTGAATGCTCTTTTTTTGGCAAGAAGTGATATACACCGTCTAGATCAAGCCGTGGTTTATCTGTCAGACCAGGGACACAGTTCCTTGGAACGCGCGGCAAGGATGGTTGGATTTCAAGGCAGTAATATACGAGTAATTCCAACTACAAAAGATTACCGCATAGACTTGCAACTCCTAAATGGAGCCATAGGACGGGATCAGAGTAATGGGCTGCAGCCCTTGGTGATCTGTGGGAACGGTGGAGGTACAAATACAGGTGTAGTCGACCCACTAATAGATTTAGCGAAAATTTGTAAGAGAGAAAATCTTTGGCTACATGTCGATGCTTCCTATGGTGGGTTTTCCGTGTTGACCGAAGAAGGCAAGTCGGATCTTAGAGGAATACACTTAGCGGACAGTGTTACCCTGGACCCTCATAAATGGTTGTTTCAGCCATATGAGGTCGGTTGTTTGCTGGTGAAAAACCTGAACCTCCTTGAGTCGGCATTTCGAGTCACACCTGAATACCTACAGGATGTGGAATTGGGATTGGAGCACGTCAATTTCTGCGATAGAGGGCTACAGTTGACTCGTTCAGCGAGAGCTTTCAAGATTTGGGTGTCAGTTAAGACTTTTGGAATGAAGTTATTCCGGAGGGCGATCCAAAACTCTTTGGATCTAGTAAAGGAAGCTGAGACGTATATAAGGCAGTCGAACTCCTTGGAGCTAATGACCCCTGCAAATTTAGGAATCGTTTGTTATCGAGTTAATCCAATCGGATACGAATTAAATATGGAAGAACTCGAAAAACTCAACAGAGATATATCTGATGACATAACCGAGAGTGGTTATGCCATGATTTCTTCAACAAGATTAAGGGGTGAATTTGCCCTTAGGTTGTGTGTCATGAATCACACGGCGAGGAGGGAAGATGTCTTAGGCGTACTAGAAGCCACAGAAAAAACTGCTCAAAAGCTACTACTGTGAGAGTAGTGTCTTTAATCTGCTGTATTACCGCGTCCATTTTATTTATAAACAGCAATCTCAACCTACTTAATGCATTTTTTCTCTCAATTCTGTTGGTCGGCCTTCCAGGCATGGCTATTACCCAGATGAGGATGCCTAACGTTTCAGTGATTTCTCGGAAAGAAGCATATTTAACATCGGGTATGGCTATAATACTGATGGGATCCTTGGCTCTTGGTTTAGGCCTAGGAGCGGGTGGGCCGACAGGCATGAGCCACTACATTCGGCTAGAAAACTGGCCCCGAGAAATATTAATAGGGTTGGTGCTTACTATTCTCGGTATCGGTTTGTTGATGGCATTTTCTTTTTTACGCAGGATTAGCGGCTCGAAGGAAACGGAAATTGTAGCACAACTGATGCCTGTGACCAGTGAGGAAAAATTATTGTTTTCAGGTTTATCTGTGTGCGCGGGGTTGGGCGAAGAGGTTGCATATAGAGGCTATGCTATATCTGCAGTCGTTATGGCGGGCGGGTCAGCACCATTTGCGGCTATAGTCACTTCCGTGGCGTTTGGCTTGGTACATTCATATCAGGGGTTCATAGGTATTTTTAGGACAGGGATATTCGGATTGATCATGGGATCCGCCCTGCTATATACGGAGAGTCTTTGGTCTCTAGTGTTAGCACATACTCTGATAGATTTGTTGACAGGCCTTGTTCTTACTAAAAAGCTTCTGGACTAAATTTGGAGGTGAGATGGAAATCGATTTAGCAATTTTAGCTGATGCCGCGACCATTGATGCTACTGGAAAACTTAATATTCTTGGGGTTTTCGATCGAATTCAGGTAAGTAAATTTCCAGCGCAATTTGCTCGGATTGCACTGGTCCTGAGACTAGCAACTGGAACTTCTGAGATTGGTACCCACCAAATGGATATCAAGTTAGTCGACCCTGGGGGTCGCGAGATTTTGTCTCTAAATGGGAAAATACAGTTGGGCAGTGGTGGTAGCGCTGAGGGTGGCTTGAGGGTCCCGCATATTCTCAATATTGATGGCTTGGTCTTTCCTGCTCCCGGTATTTATGGCTTTGATGTCAAGATAGATCAGAAACACCACGTTACTATATCATTGTTTGTCAATGGATCGGACAATAATTGAGGAGTCTTTCAGTAGTTAGCCCAGCGGGCCACTCGTTGACAAGATTGTAGGATAATTGTTTGTCACTTACTGTGACTCATAACTCTTATTGATTTCTATCAGGAGGGATTTGGAATGAAGGCCCAGACAAGGGAACGCATCTTATCAAAGAACATTGAGGAGGAGATGCGAGAATCTTTCCTTGATTACTCAATGAGTGTGATTGTACAGAGAGCCTTGCCCGATGTACGTGATGGGTTGAAGCCCGTTCATCGACGCATACTTTTTGCGATGCATGAGGCTGGCCTGAGACCAGACAAGGCATATAAGAAATGTGCTACCGTAGTGGGAGATGTTTTGGGGAAATACCATCCACATGGTGATTCTGCGGTATACGATGCTCTTGTAAGGATGGTGCAAGAATTTTCTTTGAGATATCCGTTAATTGACGGTCAAGGGAATTTTGGATCAATAGATGGTGATTCTGCAGCTGCATACCGATATACCGAAGCGAGACTTTCTGCTATTTCAGAGCAAATTCTAGCTGATATTGGAAAAGAGACCGTCAACGTGGCAGAAAATTTTGATGGACAAAGACAAGAACCAGTTGTCTTGCCTTCGAGGGTCCCGAATCTCCTTATTAATGGATCTTCAGGAATTGCTGTTGGCTTGAGTACCAATGTTCCACCTCATAATTTGGGTGAAGTTGCTTCTGCACTTAAAGCACTAATTGAGGAGCCAGAACCTTCGTTGGACCTCATTATGAGCTACCTACCAGGCCCTGATTTCCCCACTGGTGGACAGATTGTCGGTACGACAGGGATAAGAGACATGTACGAAACGGGGAAAGGCCGCATTGTAATGAGAGCTAAGATAATTAAAGAAACAGCGAGGGGTGGCAAGGAGCTGTTAGTCGTTACTGAATTGCCTTATGCAGTCACGAAAACCCGTATTATTCAGCAAATAGCGACGTTGTCAAGGAAAGGTGGAGTGGCATCCGTTTCAGATATTCGGGACGAATCAGACAGAGATGGAATCAGGCTAGTTCTGGAGATGAAAAAAGGAGCTATTAGTAGTGAAACTATTCAAGAGCTATATAAGAGAACGAGTCTTCAGAGCACCTTTGGTGCAATACTCATAGCGCTAGATGCTGGCCAACCTAAACAATTTAATCTTATAGAGTTGTTGGAGCGCTTTAAAGACCACCGGATCGATGTGATTCAGAGACGCTCTCTGTATGACCTAGAGAGAGCAGAAGCTGAAAAACATGTTATCGAGGGCCTCATGGCGGCATTGAATGTCATAGAAGAGGTGATATCGATCATCAGGGAATCGGCAGACCGAAGAGGAGCTTTCAATGGATTGCAAGATCTTTTGGGCCTCTCTGAGATACAAGCAGATGCTATCCTGAATATGCGACTTGCTAAGCTGACTGCTCTGGAGCAAAAAGGACTAAATGAGAGACTTGTAGAGCTGGAGGTAGCTATTAGAGAGTTAAGGGGGATTGTTCGCAGTGAAGCAAGAAAATTAGAGATTATACATGAGGAGATGGATGCCATCGTCGAACAATTTGGAGATGAACGGCGTACTCTAATTATAGAAGGCGGTGACTCTGAACCTTATCTTATTGAAGAAAAAATCGCCGATGAAGAAATCGTGGTGACCCACACACATTACGGCTTTGTAAAACGAATTCCCATGCGCCTTTACAAAAGGAGAATAGCCTCGGGGAGACCATTGACCAATATGGACGATTTTGAAGGCGATTATATTGAAAATGTGATTTTTACTAAAACCCAAGATTATTTGCTGGCCTTTACAGAAAAAGGACGAGTCCATTTTCTTCTAGCGTCTGAAATAACGGAAGGTAAAATAAATTCTCGTGGCAAATCAGTGTATGCTCTCACGGGATCCGACAGGGAAGACGCGATTGTCAGACTTATACCTACGGGGAGCCTGGCAACTAATGCTTTCATTGTCTCGGTCACTAAGAAAGGGATGGTGAAAAGGACGGCCATCTCAGAATACAGTCATCCCCGCAATGGTGGCATCATCGCAGGAAAAGTGAAGAGTGGAGACCATATACTAGATGTGAGTATTACGGATGGAGACTGTGACCTTCTCATTTTGACCCGAGATGGTAGGTCCATTTTATTCTCAGAGTCTGAAATTCCTATCGTTGGACGGCCAGCACTAGGGGTGAAGGGGGTTGGGCTACAGCAGGGAGATTCTGTCGTCAGTATGCTGACGATCAGAAGAGATGGCCTGGTACTTTGTGTCGCCCAGAATGGGTCTGGCAAGAAAATTGAAACCAAGGATTTTCCTATAAGGAAAAGAGGTGGATTAGGTACTTCTTTGATGTCCACGGAGGAAGGGGATTTTTTGGTCTCGGCGTTGGAAGTTGTTGATGGAGATCAGCTGACTATCATTACTGAATTGGGAGATGCCCATCCGATAAGGATAGACGATATTCCACTCCAAAAACTTCGGAAAAAGTTACGGCCTTTGGTTGGCCTTCAAAAAAATGATGTGGTAATAGAAGTGGCTTCGGAACATGCTTCCAAGGAAATAGTTGAAGAAGAAACAACTGCTTCGGAACATGCTTCCAAGGAAATAGTTGAAGAAGAAACAACTGCTTCGGAACAGATGAGTTTATTAGATTGACTGTAGTGAAAATCTAGAGATTTGCTACCTTCGAGCCCCAAGGGTCACTGTGACTGTTACTTCTTGATTGTCGCGTAGCACTACGATCTCCACGGTGTCTCCAGGGTTGTGATCTCGGAGAGCGTATGTGTATGCATAGATATCTGCTATTGGCAGTTGGGCGAACAGTATGACGACGTCATCCTTTTTAAGGCCTGCGATGTCAGCTGGGCTCCCTTCACGGACCCCAGTGAGCCTCAATCCGAAATCTTTAGGAACCATGTCTGGGATAGTTCCTAAATATGGCCCATATCCTCCATTTGTAGCCGTAGAAGGTTGGCTGTGACGATCTATTTTAATGGGAGTAAGAGGTATGGGTAGTGAATGCCCGTCCTTGCCAGCTAGCGCAAGAGTTACCTCTGTGACTAGCGAAACAACCTGATCCAAGCCTTGAGAGTCAATTTTTTCCCAGTCGTCAGAGGGACGATGGTAATCTTCATGAGTGTTAGAGAAGAAGTGCAACACTGGAATGCCTTCTCCGTAAAAAGATGAATGATCCGACGGACCAAATCCATCTGGAGAAGTTATAATAGAGAGAGGTGACAGCAATTTCTTGTTTGAGGTCACGATTAAGTCTGGCCATTCAGCTGCGGTTCCCACACCCATGATAGTCAAAGGATCTCCATCTAATCTGCCGATCATGTCCAGGTTGAGCATGGCAATGGTTTGATCATTTATGTGGGGCGCATTTCGGACGTAGTGAGATGACCCCCACAAGCCTCTTTCTTCTCCGGTGAAGGCAACTAGGACTACCGTGCATGAGGGACGATGGGAATCAATGGTGAGTTTCCGTGCAACCTCAAGAAGCCCAGAGGAGCCACTTGCATTGTCGTCCGCACCGTTATGTACATCTCCTGAAGCATCTGGGGCGAGTGATCCTTCACCCCCTAAACCCAAGTGGTCGTAATGTGCTCCGATGACCACGGTTCGGTTGTTGCAGAATGTGGGATTTTCCCCAGGAATTAATCCGACAACATTTCGGGCAGTAACTATTTTGGGTCGCACTGAAATTTCCATAACAGCAGTAGCTTTTCTTAGAGCTAAGCTTCTCAAGTGACTTGCAGCTTCCTCGTAAATGGCTAATACGGGAATATTTAGCGAAGTTCGAATTTCCTGGTCTAATCGTGGTAAATTCTTGTTTGAGTTTATAATAAATACTATTCCAGCGGCCTTTTGGTTGGCAGCTACACGAGCTTGCTGGTAGTAATCGAGTATCAATGGGAACGGGCTGGATTGTTGCAATGCCGTTTCGTCTACTACCACTATTTTGCCGATAATATCTTGTTTGGCCCGAGGAACGCTGCTATCAACTTGGATTAAGTTGTTCTGTTCATAGTGCAGAGGAGCAGCTATAGCTATGGAGGCAGAATATCCCAGTGGAATCCATTCAGATCCTAAGGTGAACTCATCATTCCCAGAGACTTTAAAGGAATTTGTAACACCCAGGGATGATCCTGCACGGATATCGAATACCTGGAAATATCCATCCTCCATGGTTCCACCTTCTAATCCTAAGGCTTTAAATTGATCAGAGAGATATTGCGCGGCACAGTAAGCTCCAGGCGAACCTATTTGCCTACCCTGTAATTCATCTGAAGAAAGGTATTGGATGTGACCAAGAGAGGTTCCAGGGGTGGAAATTGTAAGATTTGGGTCTGGACAAGCTGTACTTTGTCCAGACAGAGGAATAGATAAGCCTATTGTCATTGTCTTAACTAAGATCAACAGGTGGTAGAAAGGAGGTTTTTTATGCATGGATTAAGTAAGCACTAAGTGGAAAAGGAGTAATATCAAAAATTACCTTTAAGGGTTTGCTGGCAGTCTGTCTATTTTTAAATTCTTCTCAGCTAATTATAAACTGAATTTTAAAAAATATCATAAGAATGGCATTTGGGAAATGTTTGTTGGGGGGTCTCATAGAAAGCATTCCAGGAATGGTCAGGTCGACATTTGTATCACCAGGTGGGGGGAATAGATTCTACGTGCCTTTAGAAGATAAGGTCTATCGTAATGGTCTCAAGGGCTGCTAGAGATGGCTTCCTCCAACAGCGATTTTATTTCTGATAATTTGAGTGAGGAGGTGGCTAGTACGGCCTGTTCTCGAGTCTTTTCTTTATAAAGTATTGGTGTTTGGAGGTGACCAATTATGCCAAGTCCACTACTCGCCCACTGGGGAAATACAAGGTAAGCGACATATGGAAATATTAGATCTTTCACGGTTTCAATTTCTATTGACACGGTGTAAGGTAGGCCGTCTGAACCTTCAAAAGCAGGGGGTCTTTCGTGCACTTCGGTATAACCGCCGAGTGTGGTGTCTGACGATTGTTCTACATTTTTTGGTTTTTGCATGGTTGGCCTTGTTTTCGATAATTGATCAATTCTGATTCTACACCATAGGGTAAAACTATCCAAGGATGCAGGTCTCTGTTTGTGATATGTCTTTATAGAAAGTAATATGACCTCAATGTTCAATTGGTAATTTCTCAAGGAAAAAAATGCGAGCTGCTGTATTTTCAAGGAATGGTGGTCCAGAGGTAATGGAAATCCGCGAGATGGACAATCCGGTTCCAGGGGCAGCAGAGGTCAGAATAGAGGTCCACGCGACTGCCATCAACCATTTAGATCTGTGGGCACGTCGTGGCCTCCCTTTTGAAATTCCTATGCCACATATTGGCGGATCGGATATAGCGGGAGTGGTTAGCCTTACGGGTTCAGATGTGGACAAATCTATTCTGGGATCGAGGGTGGTAGTTAATCCTTCGTTGAACTATGAATGGTATGAATCCCGGGATTCCGGATTGCTTTCAGACAAAAGGCCTTTTCAGATCTTAGGTGAACATACGCAGGGCGGCATGGCTGAATATTGTACCGTACCAGCTCGAAACTTAATGAAAATCCCAGACAATATTTCATTTGAATTGGCTGCTGCTGCCCCAGTGGCTTATGTGACGGCTTGGCATGCCCTTATAGGCAGGGGGCGATTATGTCCTGGGGAAAGTGTACTGATAACTGGAGCTTCGGGTGGAGTTTCGAGCGCAGCGATACAGATAGCAAAATTGATGGGGGCGATCGTCTATGCCGTCACCAAAGGTTCTGAAAAAATCACTCGGGTGAAAGCTTTGGGGGCAGACTATGTATATGATCGGAATCTTGAAGATTTTTCTAAGAAATTATGGAAAGACACGGAGAAACGTGGAGTAGATGTGGTGTTGGATTCTGTGGGAGAACCTATGTGGCAGGATTGTTTGCGATCCATGAGGCAAAGTGGGCGACTACTGGTCTTTGGTGGTACGGGAGGCCCAGTAGTAACTAGTGATGTACGATCTATTTTCTGGAAGCAGTTGTCGATTATAGGCTGCACCATGGGAAATCCTAAGGAATTCCAAAGGGTTATGCGACTCGTCTTTGAGGGAAAGCTAGTGCCATCCATACACGCTGTCATGCCTCTCAACCAGATCCGTGAAGCGCATGATTTACTTGAGAGAGGAGAGGTCTTCGGGAAACTGGTGCTAGTACCATGAGGGAATTACAAAAACAGGTTGATGAATGGATTTCTCGATTTGAAGAGGGCTACTGGCCTCCCTTGGATAACCTTGCTCGGTTGATGGAAGAAGTGGGGGAGCTCTCGCGTATTATGAACCACAGTTTTGGTAGTAAGTCGAAGAAAATAGAGGAGGAAGAGCAGGAGGTTTCCGAAGAACTAGCCGACGTTTTATTCGTAATCATTTGTATTGCGAACAGCCAGGATATCGATCTAGGAGAGGCTTTCCAGTCTGTCATGAAGAAATACCGAGATCGTGATAGTGATAGGTGGACACTTAAGGTGGATTCCCAGGAAGCTGGTTCTTAACCCTTAGTTAAGGTCAACATAGTTGCCCTAGGTTGGCCAGCAGTTGATGAGATGATCGAGGTCGTCGGTGGTATTGTAGAAATGCGGGCTTACTCTGACATGTCCTGGCCGATTGTCAAGGATGACATCTTTCTCAGACAATTTTGCTACAATCCTCTCAGGGTGATCTGACTTGATCATCACTATAGCTGAGCGACTTGTGGGGTCTTCTGCAATTGTTAGGTCTAGGCCCAGCTGTAAGAGGCTGTCGATAAGGTATTCTCTCAGATAGATGTTTCTATTGTGTATCTTTTCTATACCGACCTCGTCGATACATTTTTGGCCACCCAATGCGGTATATATAGTAGGGAGTGCAGGGGTACCCATTTCGAATCGCCGAGAGTCCTGATGCGGCTCGAATTGATCTAGCTGAAAATCGAATTGATCTCTGGAGGCAAACCAGCTAGTGATTCTTGGTTGCATTGTTTCTATGAGTTCATTCCGAACATAAAGATAAGAAAGACCTGGCCCTCCGCACAGCCATTTAAGGGACCCAGCGGTATAAAAGTCTACCAAACTATTTTTCAGGTCGACAGGTATTTGTCCGGGTGCTTGATATCCATCAATAAGTAAGAAAGCGCCAGATTTATGTGCTATATCAGCCAGAACCTCTATATCCTGAATATAGCCAGTCGTGTAAAAAACGTGGCTGGTAGCAATGAAGGCGGTTTTTTCATCCACTGCATCGGCGAACTGTTGAGGATCGATGTGGATTCCATCAATACTGGGGAGAACAACCAATTCGATATCTGGCTTGACTGCCCATTGAAATGCCAGGGTCGGAAAGTCCAACTCGGTACAGATAACTTTATTTCGTTTTCTGTAGCTAACAGATTCAGCTATTACCGACAGTGCAGTGGATGTGGAGGGCAAAAAAGCCAATTCCCCTGGTTGGATGTTTAAGAATGTAGAGACACGACCGCGGAGTTCCTCTATGACGTTTCCCCAGGTATTATACCAAGCGGAAGCACCCCAGTCGTTCCATATTTTCTGAAATTCCTCTAAATGACTCATGGAACGCAGTGAGAGAGCTCCAAGGGAACAGGAGTTTAAATAGGTTTTATTTTTGAGGATGGGGAATTCCGAACGGATTTTGTCAAGCTCCATGGGTAGGTTCTCAAATTAGTAAGTGTGCTGGCACTCGAAAGAGTTTGTAGGTTTGTTTATCCTGGTATTTGGAAGTGAAGATGTAACCTTAAGGTTTGTCGGTATTCAACGATAGGTGCTATGAGCGAAAAAGTAGACTTTAGACAGAGCCTAGAGAAAAAGATTCAAACACTGGGATTTGATTTTCATGGTATCGCGAGTGTAGAGCCAAGTTCTCATATGGATTTTTATCTGGACTGGTTGGACGATGGCTCGCACGGTGAAATGCAATATTTGGCCAGAAAGGATTCCGTGAGTAGGCGTTCTGATCTCACCGAAACCCTGCCTTCCGCCCAGACAGCACTAGTGGTCGCACAAAACTATTTCCAGGACGATTCTATAGATCACCTTGACGATCAATCTCGGGCGATCTTTGCCAGGTATGCCAGGGGTGAGGATTACCATGATGTCATGGGTGAGAAACTAAAAGTCCTTCATAGGTGGTTGAATGACCAGGTGGGCAAGGAAGTCGACGCACGGTCGTACGTTGATACGGGACCTATACTGGAGAGAGAATTAGCACAGAGGGCTGGCATTGGATGGTTTGGTAAAAACACTATGCTCATTAATCCTAGGAAGGGATCGTTTTTCTTCTTAGGAGTGCTATTAATGGATTTGGATATCTCGCCTGATCAATCTTTTTCAAAGGATCATTGCGGGTCGTGTAGGGATTGTTTGGACAGCTGTCCAACCGGTGCACTTTTGGGGCGAGACTCCAATGGGGCTCCAGTTATGGATGCACGAAAGTGTATCTCGTATCTGACCATCGAGCATAAGGGAAGTATCCCTTTTGAATTGCGACCTAAGATAGGGAATAGGGTATACGGATGTGATATTTGTCAGGATGTTTGCCCCTGGAACAAAAGATTTGCTACATCGACATCGGAGCCTGCATTTAAAACAGGTGAGGAACTGGATGGGCCTGATTTACTGGATTTAGGAGAAGAACTGGTTAAGATGGACGAGGTAGGCTTTCAGGCTAGGTATAGAAAATCACCCATCAATCGTGCAAAACGCAAAGGGTTACTGAGAAATGTTTGTGTAGCTATGGGAAACTGGGGTTCCTCCGAGTGCATTCCCGTATTACGGCGAGCACTAGATGATCCAGAATCCTTAGTACGTGAGCATGCCGCCTGGGCTCTAGAGCAAATAAATATCAAGGCTAGTGATTAATATGTTGACCAGAAACATAGAATGATCCAAATGAGGAGTGTTAATAAATAGTGTTGGTTTCATGTTATGAATGTTCTAAAGAGATCTCAGACAAGGCATCTGTTTGCCCGGGTTGTGGAGCGCCCAGAGGAAGGGGTTGGTTCAAAGATTACTACGAAGAACGTCCTCTATTAAGAGAAGGTGGACACTATAGAGGACAAAGAGATGGAAAGTACAAAGAGTATTTTGTGAATGGTGAGGTCGCAGTCTTGGGAGAGTACTCTTCTGGCAAGAGAATAGGTATCTGGACATCCTTTCATCAGAATGGGTCAGTTTGGAAGATTACACAGTTTGAAGAAGGTGAGAACAGTGAAAATATGGTTGGTGAGTACAGGGAGAACTATGATAACGGCCAGTTGCAACAGAGAGGATTTTACGATGCAGGTCGGAGAAATGGTTTATGGATAGAGTATTATGCTAATGGTCAGATCCATGAAAAAGTGAGCTGGAAGGGCGACCACCAGCATGGACCCTACGAGGAATATGATGAAGATGGGGGACTAAGGTCAAAGGGAGTATTTTGTATGGATGAGAAATGTGGTTCCTGGACCGAAGAGGATGATCAAGTCGATTACAAACCTTGTCCCAAAGACGGGAAATAAATGGTGGAAAAGGTCACTCATAGAGTATCGCTTCATAGGAGAAAGGGAAAATGAATAGACTACATTTGGAATGGGTAAAAGAGTCGCAAGTCATACAAGTTTTTCGTCGAGCAATCCTTTTATGTTTGGGAGTTGGCTTCCTTGGGTTTTATTCTGGAGTTGCAGGCCAGGATGTTGAAATGTCAGATTATCAAAGAGATGCGAATAGAATTATCGAAGCAGCTATTGGGACCCATCGAGCCTATGAACGCCTAGGAGATCTTGTAGACACTTTTGGCCACAGATTAAGTGGCAGTGTAGCCCTAGAACAGGCGATCGATTGGATTGTGCAGCAAATGGAAAACGACGGACTCGACAATGTTCGTACAGATCACGTGATGGTACCTCACTGGGAAAGAGGTCAAGAGTCTGTAACCATGACTTTGCCTAGAGTAATGTCGATGCCGATGCTTGGTCTCGGTGGAAGTATAGGGACGCCCGTCGGCGGCATAAAAGCAGAAGTCATGGTTGTGAATAGTTTTGAAGAGCTAAATCAGCGAAAAGAAGAGGCCGCAGGACGTATAGTTTTATACGACGTTGAGTTCACGACCTATGGAGAAACGGGTTTATACCGGCGCCAAGGAGCTGTAGAAGCTGCAAAAGCCGGTGCCGTAGCGATGTTGTTGAGATCTGTAGGTCCTTTTGGAATCCAGACTCCACACACTGGAAATATGTCTTACCAGGATGGGGTGACTCGAATTCCTGCAGCAGCTATTACGATGGAACATTCCATGATGATAAAAAGGATCATAGACAGGGATCAGAGAGTGGAGATCAATCTTACCATGGGGGCTGAATGGTTCCCAGATGCACCTTCACGCAATGTTATGAGTGAGATAACAGGCAGGGAATTTCCGGAAGAAATCGTAGTCTTTGGAGGGCATATCGATTCCTGGGATGTAGGCCAGGGGGCGATGGATGATGGAGGTGGGGTAGTGGCGGCTTGGGAAGCTATCCGATTGCTTAAGGAATTGGGCTTGAGGCCTCGTCGAACTATCCGTGCAGTGGGGTGGACCAGTGAGGAAAACGGAGGGCCTGGCGGAGATGAATATCGAAGACAGAATGATCCCGATGGTAGCAATCATGTGTTGGCTATGGAGTCAGATGGTGGGGTATTCTCGCCACAAGGGTTTGGATTCACTGGCTCAGAAGAAGCATTTCAAATAGTGAGTGCCATAGGGGCTTTACTAGAACCAGTCGGATCGAATGCCATTACTAGGGGAGGCGGAGGAGCGGATATTGCTCCACTTATGGCCGAGGGTGTTCCAGGTATGGGCCTTCAAGTAGATGGTTCCAAGTACTTTTGGTACCACCATACAAATGGTGACACTTTAGATAAGCTTGATCCTGATGAGCTGGCCAGGGTAGTTGCTACGATGGCGGTTATGGCTTATGTAGTGGCTGAAATGCCAGAACGCTTGCCCCGATAACATAGGTAAAAGAATGCTTGAAACTAAGATTTCTGGTATGGCAGGGGTGATGTTTTTCTCTGCGTGTAACTTGAAGAGCCATCGAACGTAGTTTAGCGAAGTAGTGGATCGGGCAATGGAAGTGATTAACTTTCTTTGCTGAACCTTAAACTCTTGGGAAAAAATTGAATGTTTTCGGTTCTTAGAATAGGAGGACTAATTTCAAATGTCTTTTAAAACATTTTCATCTGATGAGTGGGCGATCATTCTGGGTGGGTCTAGCGGTTTTGGGCTGGCTTCGGCACAGAAATTGGCTTGTCACGGTTTAAATATTTGTGTAGTGCACAGGGATAGAAGAGGTGCGATGAGCCGTATAGAACCTGAGTTCGAAAAAATTCGTAGCCAGGGAGTTTCTCTATTGAGCGTCAACAAAGATGCGCTCAAACCTGACATAAGAGATGAGATTTTAGATCAACTGGAGGAAGCGGGGAACGTCGTTGGCAAAGTCAGGGTTGTTCTTCACTCCATTGCCTTTGGGAATTTAAAGCTAATTGCCCCAGAAGGATTACAAAATCAGGATTCTCGTAAGCGATTAGCCGATGAGCTTGGTGTTGAGGATTCAGAATTAGCTACAGTGGTGGACAGGCTATTTTCCGAAGGATATGATGGCCTACAAGGGCTTACCACTCCTCCGGAGTACTCTTCTGACAGCTTCCTTGACGAGGAAGATATGGCTCGAACCATTGAATCAATGGGCACCAATCTTTTAGCCTGGACTCAAGCTGTAGCTGATAGGAAGTTATTCTCTGATGACGCTCGAGTACTTGGCTTGACCAGTGAGGGGAATAGAGTCGCCTGGAAAGGCTATGCTGCTGTTGGGGCTGCTAAGGTGGCCTTGGAATCAGTCTCCCGTTCGATTGCAGTTGAGATGGCCTCTCTAGGTATTAGATCAAATATTATCCAAGCCGGTGTAACGGACACTCCTGCGCTCCGTATGATCCCAGGGAATACTCACCTAAAAGCCCAAGCTCGTATTCGAAATCCTTTTAAGAGACTTACGACACCGAAGGATGTAGCGAATGTAGTCTACTTGCTGTCACTGCCAGAGTCTTCCTGGATCAATGGAGAGATAATACGCGTGGATGGGGGTGAAGGTATCTCGGGAGCTTCTAGGTGAGCGTTTTCTTGCATGGACTCGGTCACTTTCATCCTGAAAATATCATCACTAACAAATTTCTAGAAGATCTGGATATTGGCACTGACGAGCAGTGGATTTTGGAGCGAGTCGGTATTCACAGCAGGAGAACTGTTCTGTCTCTTGACTATATCAAAGAAACTCAAAACCTAGATCCCAGAGGAACTGCTGAGGCTTGCCTGTACACGCATGCGGCTACAGGTAAGCTGGCAGCGGAGATGGCTCTTGATCGTTCTGGCTTACCTAAGGAATCTATCGGGATGGTTATAGCAGGTTCCAGTAGGCCTGGGTTCTCGTCTCCCGCTGACGCATGTACAATAGCCCAAGCTTTAGACATGGAAGTCCCAGCTATTGATGTGAACTCGGCCTGTACAAGTATGTGGGCCGCTTTATATATGATTTCAATGATGCAACCAGAAAAATTACCAGAGTATATCTTGTTAGTAACCCCAGAAAGCTTGACTACCACTGTTGATTATTCAGATAGATCAGCATCTGTATTGTGGGGGGACTGCACGACCGCTGCTGTGATTTCAACGAGAGCTCCTTCAAATATGAGTATTCTAAATAATACCTTTGAATCTAGTCCCGCGGGATATGACAAAGTGGTGGTTCCATTGTTTGGTCATTTTCAGCAAGAAGGTCGAACGGTTCAAATGTTTGCTATTAAAAAGACGGTGCGTTGTCTTCGTTCTATCCAAACAGTGTTTCCTTCGTCTGGATACCGGTTACATTTTATAGGGCATCAAGCCAACTTAAGGATGCTGGAAACAGTTTGTAATAGCTGTGGGATTGAAAAAGAAAGACACCATACCAATGTGGAACATTATGGAAATACGGGAGCAGCAGGGGCACCTTCGGTGGTGTCGATGAACTGGAATTCGTGGTCGGATCACGATCAAATTGCAGTTGTTGGTGTCGGCTCTGGTCTTTCTTGGTCGAGTTACATTCTGCAATTTGGAGCAAGTCAGTGAATTACGAAGATTTTAAGAATCGTGCTAATTTCTCGAAAGAAGAGGTGTTGGCGCTAGCCTATGGCAACCTCTTTAGTGACGCCCCTGAAGGATACAACACTAGGTTGCCATTGCCTCCGATGCTTATGATTGATCGAATAGAGCACATTTCTCGCAAGGGTAATAAGGGCAGAATGGTTGCCGAGCGTGACGTCAATGTCGACGATTGGTTTTTTCAGTGTCATTTTTTGGGAGATCCCGTTCAACCAGGATGTTTGGGCGTGGATGGTGTGTGGCAATTGCTAGGGCTTTATTGTGCCTGGAGGGGATCTTTGGGAAGTGGACGGGCTTTAGGCTGTTCTGAAGTTGAGTTCTTTGGACAGATCAGGCCTTATGATGGGGTTATGAGATACGACGTCAGGGTTGTTCGCTATCAAGATTTGGTCAACTCAGGTTCATCTGTAGTTATCGGCGATGCTACAGTATTGATTGATGATGAACCAATTTATGAAATTAAAAGAGCTAAGGTCGGGGTGTTCCGTGATATAGATTATCCAGACTATCCTAGGCCAACATCGAGATCAAAAGGTGGGAGAATGGATAGTGAGTAACGAGGATACTAAGAGTGTCAGGTTAAATCGTCATGAAGTCTTGGCGTTACTACCTCAACAAGAGCCTTTTCGTTTCGTAGATGAAATTACCGAAGTGGATGAGTCCCATATTGCCGCCCATTATCGTTTTAAACCCGAGGCGGATTTTTATAATGGCCACTTTCCAGGGAACCCTATCACACCCGGAGTGATTCTTCTCGAATCACTGGCACAGGTAGGTGTGGTTAGCTTGGGAATATATCTTTTCGCATTGGAAGAAGGTTTGGCAGGAGTGGAAAGCAAGCTAGCTTTATTTGTTGATGCTGATGTAGAGTTCAGTGGCCTCGTTTCACCTGGAGACAAGGTGTTTATATCGGCGGAAAAGGTTTTTTTTCGTCGCAACAAATTACGAACAAAGGCAATGATGGCGACCGAAGACGGCAAAATTATTTGTAGTGGTACTATTTCTGGCTTCAGGGTAGATAGATGAATTCTAGAGTAGTTGTCACGGGAATGGGTGTTGTAGCTCCGAATGGAGTTGGGCTTAACCAGTACAGTCAAGCACTGAGGGCTGGAAAGTCGGGAATACGGCATATTTCAGTGATGGAAGAATATAAGTTCGGTTGCACTGTTGGAGGGATTCCTCAGGGTGTCGATGCAATTGCAGAAGACTATTTTACTGCCGAAGATTTGATGGCTATGAATACGAGTCATCGGTATGGATGTATTGCTGCGGTGGATGCGTGGACGGACGCTGGTTTTGAGCGTCCATCTCGAGACGACGATGAGGTATTTTGGGATGCTGGAGCAGTGATTGGTAGTGGGATTGGAGGCTTGGATACAGCGGGAGAGCGGTTAATACCCTTTGTTGATGCTGGTCGTGTTCGGAGGCTTGGGAGCACAATGGTGGAGCAGATAATGGGAAGTGGTGTTTCTGCTCGAGTAGCTGGGTTATTGGCTCTTGGAAACCAGGTTACGGCTAATTCTAGTGCTTGCAGTACTGGGACCGAGGCAATTATAGAGGGATACCGCCAGATACAGAGTGGCAGAGCGAGAAGGATGTTATGTGGAGGAACTGAAGGATCCAGTCATTACCAGTGGGCTGGCTTCGATGCTATGAGAGTATTGTCTCGCAAGTACAACGATGAACCCGAAAGAGCATCTAGGCCTTTGAGTGCTTCAGCTGCGGGATTTGTACCTAGCAGCGGGTCAGGTATTCTGCTTCTCGAAAACCTGGAAGATGCAGAATCAAGAGGGGCCCGTATTTACGGTGAAATCTTAGGAGGTAATGTTAACTGTGGAGGACATCGGCGGGGTGGTAGTATGACTGCGCCTAACCCAGATGGAGTTCAAATGTGCATCAAGCGTGCAGTGGAAGAATCTGGGATTGAGAAGGGAGAAATCGATGCGATTAATGGACACCTGACCGCGACGGGTGCGGACAGTAGTGAAGTATTTTCTTGGGCTAAGGCCTTGGAAGTTAGCCCGGAAGAATTTCCGTTAATAACTTCCACCAAATCAATGATCGGACACGCTCTTGGTGCTGCGGGATCCTTGGAAGTAGTGGCTTGTATGTTGATGTTGGATGGCGGGTTTGTACATCCATCGATTAACTGTGAAGATGTGCATCCTAATATAGAAGAGTTTGCGGGGTCTATCCCGCAAACTGTTGAGGAGGTTCCTCAACTGAAAACTATCATTAAAGCAGGTTTTGGCTTTGGCGATGTTAATGTTTGTGCGGTTTTTCGGAAGTGGTTGAATCACTAAATTGGATTTCAGTCTTGAGTAGTCACTTTGAAAAAGGAATAGGGTACTTATGAGTAGAGAGGATGTTTTTCAAAAAGTCATGGAGATTATCAAGCCATTCGTAAAAAATGAGGATGTTTTTCAACAGGCGAATGAGAGCACGAATATTCTTCAGGATCTTAAAGTCAATTCGGCACGTTTGGTCGATATCATTCTGAATTTTGAGGATGAATTTGACGTAGAAGTTGAAGATGAAGATGCTGACTCTGTGAATACTGTAGGTGATGCGGTTTCGCTCATTATGGAGAAACTGGCTGCTTGACAAGGCTTTCCTTCGGTTTTCGATGTGGGTTAGTAGTTCAAAGAGAAGTGGGTCGAATCTTAGGGATAATTTGGATAATTCCGATGGCATGTTTGATGGAATTTTTCATGAAGTATCGAATCAAGAACGTAAAAGACCTCAGGCGACGTTATAGAAAGCTGCTTTCTGAAACTCGAGCTCCTATATTGATTTGTTCGAACCATCTAACTATGGCAGATTCTGCTGTCATAGCGTGGGCTCTTGGGGGCAGTTGGTGGTACTTGTTCAGATACTCCCGCGTGCCCTGGAACATTCCTGAGTATAATAATTTTTCTTTCCTCAAGCTTGTCGGACTGGGAGCCTGGATAATCAAATGTATACCAGTGGTTCGGGGTGGTAGCAGGGAAGGTGTTTCCAGGGTTATCAAAAAGATTGACTATCTTTTACGGC
>Ga0302127_10000087_pt1 | contig 40101 bp, 31 predicted proteins | sample CB4_SCM_MG_FD_204452 | JGI IMG/M metagenome (GOLD analysis project Ga0302127, IMG submission 204452) | Marine microbial communities from Western Arctic Ocean, Canada - CB4_SCM | ecosystem: Environmental > Aquatic > Marine > Oceanic | place: Canada: Western Arctic Ocean | collected 2017-09-24
CAGGCAAACAATCATCAATATGAGGCCTGACGAGTTTGCGATGTTAGTCCAGGACAACTGAGAGGAACCACCGCCGTATACTTCGCGCAACAACAACGGCACCGTGACCATGTAGGTGCTCATGAAAAACAACCCCATCGCACAGTTTAAGACCAGAACAGCGCGCATTGGCGGAGACTGCATCACGGTCTGCATACCCGTTTTAATTGATAGCCGTAAATGCTTGATCAGGTGATACTCACGCACTCTCGATTCGACCTGGGGAATTTTTATTCTAGACAGTGCAACGATGCCGATTGACAAGGTGACGCTTTGGAAAAGTAAAATCACCACCGCGCCAGCATCATCGGCGAAGGATGCGCACAGAAACCCGAGCATCTGTACGCCAAACTGCATCAAGGTTGCCTGAACAACGGTACGTTGGATTTTCCCGTCGGCGACCAAAGGCAGGAGACCATCTCTGGCAGGCGTCACCAAAGCCTGAGCACAGCCCTGACAAAGCGCGAAGATCAACAGCACCGAATAGCTAAACAGTTCCAGATATATCACGAGGGCCAGAGACAAGACACAGAGCACCGCCAGACTCTGGCCAATAATGGCAATGGGTTTGCCACCGAACTGGTCGGCCACGCTACCGCCGATCAGTATCAAAAACATCACAGGCGCCAGCAGAGTCATCTGCGCGATACCGACCATATCTGGTGATTCACGCAATACGATCGTGACGAGCCAGGCAAAAATAACAGCCTGAACACCGTAGGACAGAAACCAGGATCCGGTTCCCAATAAATAGTAATGCAGCGGTTTCATGATCTACCAAACGAAGGGAGCTTAGGCATCATGCCATACAGAATGGTCGGGAAGCCTACACGGCGACTAGAAAGTCCATTTTATGTCGACGCCGTCCACAGCATACTCGGGCATTCCCTTGGCACCGTACGAAGGCCAGAGTGGGGCGATATTGCCACTGTTCCATTCCTCGTAACTTGCCGTCATCGCTTTGACAATGTCCTGCCGCTTGTCAGCCAGGTTGGTTTTCTCACCGATGTCTTTGGATAGATCATAGAGCCAGTGTCGCTCCGCGGCATAAATCAGCTTCCAGTCACCATCTCGCGTCGCCCAAATATTACCGGCCCGCCAGAACAGTTTGTCATGGGGTTTTTCGCTGTTGGCACCGCTCAGAAACGGCATCAGGTCCACGCCATCAAGATTATTCTCAGTTGGCAGGCTCTCACCGGCAGCCACGAGCACAGTCGGGAAGATATCCAGCGTACTAATGGGATGCTCATACGTCGTACCTTTAGCAATTGCCGCCGGCCACTTAATCGCGAAGGGTACCCGGACGCCCCCTTCGTACATCGTCTGTTTCCCCAGACGCAGGGGTTCGTTGCTACAGTAGTCGGCGTTACCGGCCCCATTATCACTGGTGAAAATCACCAGCGTGTTCTCTTCCACGCCATTTTGTTGCAACGCATCCAAAACTTCACCGATGCCGTCGTCCATTGCAGAAGTCATCGCCGCATAAATGCGGGTCGACTCGTCTTTGATGTGCGGAAACCTATCGTAGTATTTCTGCGTGACCTGCAGCGGTCCATGTACCGCCAGATGGGGCAGATACAGAAAAAATGGCTGCTCTTTGTGCTTCTCGATGAACGCGATCGCTTCTCGAGTGAAAGCTTCCGTCAGGTATTCATCTTCCTCAACCGGAGTCGTTCCCCGTTGCAGGAAGTCATTGCCCCTACCAGTCCACTTGCCTGACGCTGTTGTTGTGGGACGACGAGTACTTTTCACATCGTCCCGCGTCGGGTCGATGTAGTCGGCACCCCAGGTGGCCATACCGAAAAACTCGTCGAACCCTCTGTTTACAGGATGAAATTTTCATGCGAACCAAGGTGCCATTTGCCCACCATGCCTGTGACATAGCCAGCCTCTTTCATCGCATCAGCTAACGTCACCTCTGCCACGGGCAAACCATGAGTACTACCCGGCTGGGTGCTGGGCAAAAATTCGTGCCCAAAGCGCTGCTGGTAGCGGCCGGTTAGCAGACCCGCACGGGAAGGAGAGCAAACGGGACTCGAAACGTAGCCATCGGTGAACAACACGCCTTCAGCCGCCAACCGATTAATATTCGGTGTAGGGACGGTGTCACAGCCATAAAGTTCGGTGTCGCAATATCCCAGATCATCAATAAAAATGAGTAGGACGTTCGGGGGCGTTGTATCGCCGCCGTATGCGTGCGCCGCACATGCCAGCGCAAGCGTGAGCAATATTCGCATGATAAATCCGTGCAATTTTCTATAAGACGCCAATAATACGTGACTTTAGAGGCCGCTGTATACCTTTGGGTGATGTCCTCAACCGTCATGCGATCGGCTACCTGTAGACCCATCGCTGGGATGATAGCCGCTGGCCGGAAGCAATCAATCACGCGTGAACAATGGATGTGCATGATTGGTCGAACACTATCGATTAGCAGAAAGAGGACATGGCTGGCCGCAAACGCTGAGCGACGTCTCAACCCACCGCGTCATCTGGTCATTCCTTAGTAGCTTCACAGTTTTGCTGGCACCATTCCCGGACGGCTGGTGGTATGACGAAGCTAAAGCAGCACGTATCGCGTCACCCTAGGACTTGTTTACCCGATCTTCCCAAAGTAGCCTAGCTCCCGGTAATCGGGGGCAGTGTACTTATTTCCACTGGCGTCGATAATGACGCTGTCAATATAGTGTTGGTTTGCATTTTATTCGTCGCGCCTTAGTATGCTGGACAAACGATAAATATACATGGGGTTGCAAATGGCGACACAGGATTTTGAGATACACAAACAATGTGAACAACTCATCTACAAATTCTTAAAAGTACTTGAAGGTGAGCAGACGAAAACCGCCGATCTATTCGCAGAGGACGGGCGAGCATTCAATTTAGTGGGGCGGGACCATATTCGCGAACACTTCGGTGACATAGAAAAAGTCGATAACAATGTTAACGTGGTCCTGTGTAACAACCTGGTGATCGATATCGAAGACGAAGATCACGCGACTGCCACACATTACTGCACGCATTACGTTTCAGATCCCGAACCGGAAGACTTAAAGGATCCCACCGGCAACCATGTCAAAGGTGAACTCGACACTGCACGCACAATAACCCGATGGTCGTGGGAATTCAGACGGGTTGGCGACGAGTGGCTAATATCAAAGCTGAATAGTCCGTTACCAGCGCTCTTTAGAAAGGATGTTATCGACGAGCTACGAAGCGGGCGCTATTCCTAATGGTGTTAACTTGCAGCCGCTTCGCGGCGTTGTTCCAACTCTGACAGTATTTCTGCATGACGTTTCTTGTCGAGCTTGTAGAACGACATGAGGAAAATTGCGAATAAGTAGAGCCCGAGATAAAGCGGACCGACCATGAAAAGCAGGCCGTCGAGGGTTTCTGCCGGGAGGTTGCCCACCTCCGCATTATCTGGAAAGCCGATAAACTCGAGTCCAAACCCTGCAAAGAGTCCGCCAATACCACTGGTTGCCTTGACCGCAAAACTGCGCACAGAGAACACGACACCCTCTGCCCGTGAACCGGTTTGATACTCGTGTACGTCTGCAACATCCACCAGCTGTGAATCAATGATGATAGAGGTGACCGGCGTAACGATCGTGCCGATGAAGAAGGGAAAAAACAGCGCAAAGAGAAGAAACGACGATTCATTGCCCGGAAACCAGTCCAGCATCTTCAGGATATTGGGCAACGCACAAAAAACGCCAGTGATTAACGTTGTCACCATGAATATCTGCCGCTTTTCCATCCTTTTCGACATCAAAGCCAGTAGCGGCAGTGCGACAAAAATGCCAGGCATTTTCATGATACCCGCAAGGGTCATTTGTTCGGTGGACAGCTCATAGACATAAATAAAGGCATAGGTGGACACAATGCCCAGAATACCGAGGCTGGCATAGATCGTTAACATGCTCAGGCAGGTCGAGATATAGGAGGAGTTGCGCAGGAGCATGCCCAGTTCCCGAAAAAATATCCCGTAATCAAACTTTTTACTGACATTGACAGTATGAAGGTAGGGACGTTGATCCATAGTCCCCAGGGTACACACCAGAATAGAAATAATGATAGTCACAGCGCCTAGTGAAGCCAGTAACGTATACCGGGATTCATTCAGATAGCCGTTCGCGTATTCCGGTGTCGTCGGGAAAATCAGGAAATTGACGATGAAAAACACAAAAGTGGCAACCAACGCCACTGCTACCAGGTTATAGCCAAAAATTGAGCCGCGTTCCTCGTAGTCATCTGTCAGTTCAGCACCAAGTGCATCATGGGGAATATTATAAAAGGTGATAGCAATGCGCATCAGCACCAGGAACAGGGTCAGCCAGACGAAGTATCCCATCTCGCTGAGGCCTTCGATGGGTTGATAGAGGCAGTAAAAGGCGATGCCCGCGGGGAGAACCGACGCCAGCATCAGGGGATGACGTCGGCCCCATCGGCTTTTGAAATGATCCGAAAAAGCACCCACCAGCGGGTCGGTAATGCCGTCCACAATACTGGCGATGAGAAATGCTGTGCCACACAGGACGGCTGAAACACCGAGCAACTGATTGTAAAACAGGACGGTGACAGTTCCCGCCGCGAGGACCGTGGCTTCCTGGAATGCACCTGATGCGAAAAATAATTTGGTACGCGCCGGCACCTTGCGTCGGCGATCTACCTGTTCACTAGTATCTTCAGTTACGCTGTTACCCATCCAGTACTGCTCCCCGTGTGCATGTTGCTATCTAAAGGTTATTTGCCACTACTGGTCATATGCCGGTTTTGAGGCCTTTGTTGGAGGCGATGCTACCGCCATTCTTTTTGTATTGTTCCCGACGCTCTTTACTGAACTTGTCAATCTCGTCTTTGGGCACGCCAAAAGAAATACCCCGCTCCACACCGGGTCGTGCTCGTACCCGATGTACCCAGTCGACCACCCGCGGCTTAGTCGTAATATCGATCTTTGCCCACTTGTATGAGCGCACCCAGCACCAGGTGGCAATGTCTGCGGCTGTGAAGTCATCGCCACAGAGGTACGGATATTTTGCCAACTGGTGGTCCAGCACGCCGACCAGACGCAGCGCCTCTTTGCCAAACCGTTCGAGTGGATGCGCTTTCTGTTCTTCCGTGGCGTCAGTGATGTAACGCGTGTAACTCAGCTTATTGCCAAATACAGGACCAATGTTCGCAGCCTGCCAGTAGAGCCATGGGATCACATCCCAGCGTCGCTCGTCTGTGGGATAAAGTGGCGTGGGAAATGTTTCACCGAGGTATTGCAGGATGGCACAGCTTTCAATGATCGCTCGACCGTCATGCACGATAGCGGGAATTTTCTGGTTTGGGTTGATCGCTATGTAGCTGTCAGTGAACTGCTCGCCGTTGGACAAATTGATTGGATGCATGTTGACCTCGCCGAGTTCAACATCCGCCTCGATGAGTTCTTCCACCATCACGGAGATCTTCCAGCCGTTTGGTGTTGCGCCGGTATAAAGGTCAAGACTCATTGGCTATACAGCCTTATTGCATCCCACGTCATTTCAAATGCAGTTTCAATGTTATTTTGTGTCATTTTGAGACCGCCACTTGTTCTGGGATTAGCCAACTTCGAGAGCGGAAAAAAAATGAAGGCCGTCAGCAGATTAACATCCACTTTCTTGATAATTTTTTCTCTAGCGGCAGATTCAAACGCAGCATAAAAGCATTGAAAGCCATCCATGAGCTCTGTGTCGTCGACAAGGTCGATGTAGGGTGAATTCACGAACTGGTCGTTGTACTCCAGTAAACCTTTGTTCTGTGAAACGAACTTAAACGAGTTATGCCAGAGCTTTCGTAATGATTCCTTGAGCGGCGCTGATTCATCGAATTCTTTCATACAGACCGAATTTTTTTTCTGTTGTATATCAAGAAAGATTGAGACCAGGAGGTCTTCTTTGTCTTTGTGATAAATGTAAATGGTAGCGGGCGAAACATTTGCTTCTTTTGCAATTTTTGAAACCGACGCGGCCACGAATCCGATTTCATTGACCAGTTTAATCGTGGCGTGGAATATTGCTGCCTTTTTGTTTTTATCTTGTAATCTCATGGTCTATAAGTAAACAATCATTCACTTATTGTCAAGATAATAATCGTGTGATACCGTTTGTTGATACTCAACAGGAGTAATCGATGCCAAAGTTAACGACGGGTGACGATTTCCCAAACCTGACACTGAACCTGACAGACGGCGGCACGCTGGAACTTCCCGGAGATATCGACACCGACTTCGCGATTGTATTGTTCTATCGAGGCTTTTGGTGACCTTATTGCATCCGGCTACTGGCTGGATATGAAGAGCGCCGTGTTGCGTTCGCTGAATTGGGTATCAGTATATTTGCTGCTGCCGTTGATTCTCAGGAACATACTCAAAAAGTCGCAGAGTCACTTGGTTTTCCTGTCGCGTATGGGGTAACACGCGAACAGGCAGACTTACTGGACTCCTGGTGGGATGATCGTGGGTTTATACAACCCAGTGAATTTCTGATTCTTCGCGGTGGCGAAGTTCGTTTCTCCACCTACAGCAATTCGCCTGTGGGTCGGATGGACGCCGCTGAGATGCTAACGCTCATGACGATGGTGATTTCCGGCAGCAAAAAGTAATAGGGGTCGCTCCTGTGTACGACCCCATAGTACTTTAGGCAGGTTAAGCCGACTCTTCGATCTGTTCGTGTATCTCGACTGTACCGGCATCGCCGTCAATGGTAATCATCTGACCGTGTGCAATGCGTTTGGTCCCGTCACCAACACCCAACACTGCCGGGATACCATATTCCCGGGCAACGATCGAGCCATGAGCGAGAATGCTGCCCATGTCGGTCACAAGACCAACAGCATGGGCGAACAGCTGCGTCCAGGCAGGCGTCGTCAGTGGCGACACCAGAATCGATCCCGGTACCATCTTGTCGAAATCGGTGGGGCCAGTAATCACACTTGCGGCGGCAGTAATGCGCCCGGAACTGACGGCAAAACCACGCATGGTATCGCTGTTTTCATCGTTCTTGATCTGGGTCTGCTTGAACCTGATGCCGGGTACATTACTGGCTTCTTCCGGCACGGTACCTGGTGGGTGGTGGCGCTTACGCGCTTCCCTGAGCTCACGTCGCTGCGCTGCAAGATCACCGAATTCAGGCAACGACTTGCCGGATTTACGCGCTGCAATCGCCTGATCCAGTTCATCGGTGACCAGGTAGTAAGTGTCTTCCGGTGTCAAAAACGTCCCGGCTTCGACCATACGACGACCGAGCTCTGACGCCATGGGGCGCAGCACCTTCCACGTATAACCAAAGTAGAAGGCCACCTCTTCGCGAATGTAGTTGTACTTGCGAGCCAGCCACAATCGATGCTGGAACTGCCAGTATTCAATACCTGACAAGAGTTCGGATACCTCGGCAAACTTCTGGTCACGTATGGCTTTCGCTTTTATCCCCTGATTTTTTGGATCGTAGTCATTATCCTGAACCATTGCCTTAATCGTCGCAAAAAGTGCCGAAGGATCTTCTATCTGCGTTGGCTCTACGAAATCCATACTGTAACCCTGATGCCCGTAGTCATTGAGGTATTGATCAATGCCCGCTACTACGGCTGATGCATCTGCATGCTCACGCAAAGCATCCATAAGGAACTGGGCAGGCGTGATAGTGACGAGATAAGACAAATCATCGTTGGCGCGAACCAGCTTGGCTATCTCGAACAGGTCTGCATTCGCCTGCATGGTTTTTGATTCGATGCCGGAGAGAAACTGCCCGCTGATGTAATTGTGATCTGGCAGGTGAGTTTCAAGGAAATCCTGCAAATGTGAATCCGTTGACTTGGCCACACCAAAAGTGTGACTGGCATTGCTGGACCAATAGTTACCTTCTTCATTACCCATCTCACGAATACCGACAAGCAATTCTTCATCACTTGCCGTTGTCAGATTCAGTTTGGCCCACTTTTCGCCCACACCTTTAAGGCGCGGCATGGTCTCTTCGTGCCACTCCGCCAGTTGCTTGTCGTTGAAGTCAGTTTTGCTGGCAAACATATAAACCGAGGTATTGGTTTGCGGCATGGTGACCTGATGAGCAAGATCATCGATGTTCTGCGATGCCTCAAAATCACGAAATGCCTGACGATCTTCATCAGAGAGATCAGCCACCATCCACTCTAAATCGTGCGCTTCCTGCTGAGCGACTTTATCCTCGGCCGGGTTGTGCTCTGCAACAAGCTTGGCGATCTCATTTTCCTGCTCCTCGAGGTCGGCATCAGTTACCTCCTTGGATTCCTTAACCTTTTTCGGTTGTAGCTGCGGCCAATCGGCGCGCTGGTAGGCGAAACCATTCATGGTGACAAACAACGGCCCACCGCCAATCATGATGCTTCGATCCTTGCGTGGCATTTCCAGACCTTCGGTCAGGTAGAGCTGTTCAAACAGCGGACAAACCGGGTCTGGTATGTTTTCGACAATCTGTCGTCGCACCAGGGTTTTTGCCGGCGGCGTTGGTATCCACTCTACTTCGATAGGTTGAACAGGGAGATTGGTAATCGGTCTGGACTGGAGTAAATGTAGTTTTCCTTTTGAAAACGCCCATTCGATATCCTGCTGCAAACCATCGTACAAAGCTTCGATCTTCAGCACGGTCTCAATCAACTCGGTTAGCATCTCGTCGGATAAAGAGGATTGTTCCCGCTCTGCGTCCGACACATCTTCCATCCTAACGCCTTGGTCACCATCGGATATGATCTTCTGTTCCTTTGGCCCGATCATCGTTTCTTTAACCGTCTTGTTGACCTTGTCGATAATGTAGGTGTCCGGAGTCACCTGACCACTGACCACCGCTTCGCCCAGCCCGAAGCTGGCATTGATGATGATCTCGTTTCGCTCGCCTGTGGCTGGGTTGGCGGTAAACAGGATCCCAGAAACCTCTGAAGGCACCATGACCTGCACTACAACAGCCATCGCAACTGAATCCTGAACGATCCCGTTCTGATGCCGGTAGCTGATAGCCTGCGCCGTCCACAAAGAAGCCCAACAGTTTCTTACAGCCGCGACTACTGCGTCGGCGCCGGTGACGTTAAGAAACGTTTCCTGCTGCCCGGCAAATGACAAACCCGGAAGATCTTCTGCATTAGCGGATGAACGAACTGCAACGGGGGGCTCACCATCCAGCGCCTCGTAGGCTGTTCTGATTTCTGTCGTGATTTCTTCTGATAGCGCAATATCAGCAAAAAGCGTTTGAATATTCGCGGAAGACTGCTCGAAAGACGCTCGTCCTTCCACAACAGCCGGTTTAGCAGATTCAAGAATCTTATCCTGCAGATTGTTGTCGGCAACAAAACTGCGATAGGCGTTAGTTGTGACCAGAAAACCGCCAGGCACATGGAAACCGGCATTGGTCATTTTGGCCAGGGATCGACCCTTGCCGCCAACGACTTCAAGCCCGTCGTCTTTTGTAGAAAGTAGTGAGGTATACGTCCTCTGCGGGTTTGTACTGTTATTCAATTTAATTGCTCCTGTAGGACAAATAGCTATGAGCCTCTATAGTGAACGAGCATTCACTTAAAAGCAATACTATTAAGCTGACCAGCTCGTTCTGAAGCAAAAGTCTCACCCCGACGGACCAGTTCTTTTCTTGCAGAAGCTTGTAGACAAACGGTCCGTAGCATTGGCCGTAGCCGGCATCGATCGCTTCCTTGAGATGAATCCGATTTTATTGATATCCGCCATACCTTAGACTGTGGAAAGCACAATCGGTATACTGAAATTTTTGCACGAACTCTTGGAAAAAAGAGGATATGCGACAAATGTTATACTCATAAAAGAATTCTCAGCTTGAAAATTTTGCAGCATTCTCAAAATAGCGCGTTAAAGGTTCCTGTATTCTCATGGGTACTGGCTATGCTTCTCGCGACCCTGCCCCTGTCCGCAGTTGCCGACCGACCGAATATTTTGTGGATTGATATTGATGATCAATCTCCCTGGTACAGCGTTTATGGAGACAAGACAGTCAGCACACCCAATCTGGATGCGCTGGCAGCTGAGGGCGTTGCTTTTGAAAATGTTTATGCAGCAAACCCGATTTGCGGGCCCAGTCGATCAGCCATGGTTACCGGCGTATACCCGATTCGCGCTGGCACCCATGATATGCGTGCCGGACGGGTACCCGAATACCAGATCCACCTGCCTGACGAGATCACTACAGTGCCGGAATTAATGCGCAAGGCAGGCTATGAAACCTACAACGCCCACAAGGATGACTATAACTTTACTTATGATCGGCGCGATCTTTATTCCTTCGGTAATCCGCCGCACCCTTATTCTCCCGGTAGCCGTGATGACGAAGCCAGGAAAGGTGGCAGCAAACAGGTGAGCAAGCAACAACTTTTGGAAGCAGGTTTAACTGCCGAACAAGCGACTACGATGCTAGCACAGGCATCTACGGATAAGAGTAAAGGCAAAGGAAAAGGCACAGTCAACTATAAGGGGTTGCGTGGAACCGGATCCTGGCGTGACGTTAAGAAAGACCCGTTTTTTGGGCAGATGTCCATCCCTGGGGGTAAGGGCGTCGCCACCATAGACAAGCAGCTTCGTATCCTCGGTATAGAGCCGGTTGATCCCGCAGAGGTCAGGGTACCAGCGCAATATCCGGATATCCCTCAGGTCCGGCAACACGTTGCGAATCACTACAATTCCATCCTGCGTACGGACCATCGTGTTGGAGAATTAATACAACAGTTTAAAGATGAGGGCCTGTGGGGAAACACTGTATTTATTCTATACAGTGACCATGGCTCGGATCTGCCCAGAAGCAAGGGATACGCCTATAAAGAAGGTCTGCATATCCCATTTATCATCGCAGCACCCGGCATAGATCTCATTGAACCAGGCACGAGAGACGACCTGGTCAACCTGATGGATATTGCCGCGACGACATTGGGGCTTGCGGGTGTCGAGGTTCCCGAGTTTATGGATGCCAAAGATGTCTTTGCTGAGGACTTTCACCGGGAATACATCTATTCGTCAGCAGACCGGTGGGGCAACGTTATCGACAGAACGCGTTCTGTGATGGGCGAACGGTTTCACTACATCAGAAATTTTTTGCTCGACCGACCACTGTTTAATTGGGGGGCTTATGAAAAGGTCGCTTTCACGCGAGACCCTGAAGGCAAGACCACCAGTTTAATGGCGATGCGAGGTATGGCTGAAGCAGGGGAACTTGAAGGCGCTCAGATGGCACCTTATGGCAAGCGGGTTGCTGAGGAACTTTATGATCTCAAGAATGACCCGGATGAAGTGAACAACCTGGCTGCCGATCCTGCCTACAAAGAACAGTTAACCAAGATGCGCAAAGCTTTACTATATTGGATAGCGGATACTGATGATAAAGGACAGTACCCAAGGTCTGCCGCAGCGATGCAGGAAATTACCGATCGCTTTCCAGCAGATTGGCTGAAGGGTCCCGAATTTCTTAAGGAATAATATGAAAAACCTCGTCGCATTACTCGCCATCGCTTTGCCTGCAGTGGCACAGGAACCCTATTCTCCCTACGTTGACCGAGACTATCCGGAAAATGTCTACTGGGGTGATACCCATGTGCATACTTATCTCTCCTCAGATGCTTACGGCCTAGGAACACGTACCACGCCGGATGAGGCTTACCGCTTTGCCAAGGGTGAGACCATCCGCGCAACCGGCGGCGACGATGTCACAATACGCCGACCCCTCGACTTTCTGATGGTGGCAGACCATGCGGCGAATCTGGGCGTGCTACCGGCACTGGATCGCGGTGATCCGCGGCTTCTTGCATCGGAAAAAGGACAGGCGTTGGCCAAAGTACGTGCCGATTTGTCCGCACGGCCCGCACTGCGGGATGTACTACGTGCAAAAACTCTGGATGAATACAATGCCGGCACTGCGGCGCTGGGTAAAGTGGGAGGCGATTACGGCATCGACGAGGTGTTCAAGCGTGAGGCCTGGCAGAATGTTGTCACTGTTGCCGAACGTCATAACAACCCGGGCAAATTCACGACCTTCGCCGGATACGAATACTCACCGTCGGGGTTGCATCGCAACGTGCTGTTTGCGGGCGGACCGACTGAAACGCTGAAGACCCGGCTCTTCTCCAAGTTTGACAGTGCTAACCCTGAGGATTTGTGGGCTTTTCTTGCTGCGTACCGTGAGACGACCGGCAGCGATGTCATCTCCATACCCCATAACAGTAACGTTAGCCGCGGTAACATGTTCATGAGTGTGACCTACGAGGGCAAACCGATATCACCGGACTACGCCCGCATACGGTCGAGTATCGAACCCCTCATGGAAGTGACCCAGATTAAAGGGGATAGCGAAACCCATCCGCTGAACTCACCTGACGATAAATTCGCAGACCACGAACCTTTTAATATTCCATTACGCTGGACTGTCGCGATGGAAGCGGCTTGGCGCATATATTGGGCTTTCCAGTCGGCCCTGGACAGTCGTTCGGAAGAGGAAATAACACGCGGATCCTATGCGCGTTCCGCGCTGCAGACCGGCCTCGACATCGAAGCGAAGGTCGGTGTAAATCCCTATAAGTTTGGCATGATCGGCTCAACCGATGCACACACCGGGCTGGCGACGGTCGATTAAGACAACTTCTGGGGCAAGATGGGCGGCAGCGAGCCCAACCCTTATCGTGCCAGCGCACAGGGATACTATTCCTCGTCCGGTTATGCGGCCGTCTGGGCGGAAGAAAACACCCGAGAGGCGATCTTCGCGGCGATGAAACGGCGGGAGGTTTATGCCACGACCGGACCTCGAATCTCCTTACGTTTTTTCGCCGGTTGGAATTTTACTGCAGACCACGCTCAGCAACCGGATATTGCACAGGTGGGCTATTCTCTGGGCGTTCCCATGGGGGGCGACCTGATCCAGAACGAAGAAAACAAAGCGCCGACGTTCTTGCTGCGAGCAACCAAAGACCCGGATGGCGCCAATCTTGACCGTGTGCAGATCATCAAAGGCTGGCGTGATGGCAACGGCGAGCTACAGGAAAAGGTCTATGATGTCGCCTTCTCTGCTAATGGAAAGTCTGCTAATGGAAAGTCAGACGATCGAAAGTTGGGCAGCAACGGCGTGCTGCCATCGTTAGGATCCACCGTCAATCTCAACGACGCCAACTATCAGAATACTATCGGTAGTCCGGAGCTATCTACTACCTGGCGTGACCCGGATTTCAATGGGTCTGAACCTGCTGTTTATTATGTTCGCGTTCTGCAGATTCCCACACCCCGATGGACCGTCTTTGATGCAAAATTCTATCAGCAAGAACTCCCGCAGGATTCACCCCTCGTGATTGAGGAACGCGCCTATTCTTCGCCGATCTGGTACACACCAGAAGAGGCAGCAAGGTAAACGTATGAAGAAAATATTAAAAATTATCGGTGGCGTCGTTGCGGGCATCGTCGTTGTAGGTGTAGGTGTAGTTGGGACCATGGCTTACTGGGGCTACCTTTCATATAAATATGGGCAACACCTGCCGTCCATTGAAATTACAGTGAATGGTGTCGAGCGAGAATACAACCGGTTTATCCCAAAAAACCGACCTGAAGGCCCCCTGTCACTCGTCGTGTTATTGAATGGCGGTGATGCAGAAGCCTGGCCATTTCCACAACAGCGTCAATGGGAAGAACTCGGCGAGGAAGTTGGGATTGCTATCGCAGTACCGGTCGGCAAACGGTTGCCCGACAATGAGGGCGCGTGGCAACTCAATACCGATGCTGATTCCTATCAAGACATAGACTATATCAATGCAATTATCAGTGACATCGGCGCGAGCAATCCGCTCGACGAGACAAAACTTTACGCAGTTGGCTATTCACTCGGCTCAATGTTCTCTTACGAACTTGCGTGCCAGATGAGCGACCGCTTTGCTGCAATAGCCTCGTTCGCCGGCACCATGCCGGTCACAACGAAATCCTGCAATCCGGAACGCAATGTACCCATCATGCACATCCATGGTCTCGCAGACCCCATCATCGCCTATGGAAATACGTGGGAATGGAAAGCGTGGGACTCGGTTGGCGCGATGCGTGATGTACCAGGTTTGTTGCAATTCTGGCGCGACCGGTACCAGTGCCAGAACGAAACCTTGACCGAAACGACAAGTGAAGCGCACTTTATTTATGACACTTGCGATCAGGGGGCAAGAGTCGAACATTATCGATTGGCAGAAAGAGGACATGGCTGGCCGCAAACGCTGAGCGACGTCTCGACCCACCGCGTCATCTGGTCGTTCCTTAATAGCTTTACAATGCCATAGTGATGTGGGGTACATCTATTTTGGAAAAGACGGTACAGAGTTGGTGATACAATTCAGGTGCAGTAATTCCGATCCGATGGCGATTGCCAACGGATGAAGACACTTTAATCTTTGTCAATTTCCACGCCCTTGAATCTCGTTTCGCTAGCATCGTAGATAGTCTCAGTGGAGCAAGCTACCCTTGAATTTAAAAGAATGATCGTTCATTATGCTCCCGCTGTCTATGTTCAGCCACACAGGTCAAGTGAGGTCCTCATGTGAATAGCTGATAAAACTTTTTTTGGAATTAAAAGGTGTCTGAAATACATATACTCCCTCTTGCTGCTACAGATGCAGATCTGAATCTGATTGGTGGCAAGGGTATGAGTCTCGCCAGTCTGTCCGCCGCTGGATTCCCCGTCCCCGATGGTTTTCACGTTAATGCCGATGCCTATCGAGCCTACATCGAGACGCATAATCTGCATGATCAACTGCTGCAACTGGCCAAACCCGCGCTTGTGGATAGGCGAGTGTCCTTTGAGGCCGCATCCAACGACATTCAGGCACTGTTCGCGGACCACGACATGCCCGAGAGCATCAAGGAGTCAATTGTAGTTGCGTACCGGTCACTGGGCGGTGCTGGCGCGGTAGCGGTGCGGTCTTCAGCCAATGCCGAAGATCTGCCGGATATGTCATTTGCCGGTCAGCAGGATACCTTTCTCAATGTGCAGGGCGAGGACGCGCTTATTGAGGCGGTACGAGATTGCTGGGCGTCATTGTGGACAGCCCGGGCGCTCAGTTATCGCCACGAGATGGATATCGAAAACGACCAGGTAGCCATGTCCGTGGTCGTGCAGCGTATGGTGGATGCAGAGGCGGCAGGTGTACTGTTCACGGTGAACGCCATAACCGGCGAGCGTTCAGAGATGGTGATAAACGCAAGTTTCGGGCTGGGGGAAGCCGTGGTCAGCGGCCAGGTTACCCCGGACAGTTTCATCCTAGATCGCGAAAGTCTGCAGATCAAAGAGACAACCATCGGCGCTAAGGAACAGATGATTGTTGCCGACGGGGATGGCACAGCACTGAAAGCCATTGATGATCAGGCGCGAGGTTCAGCGTCACTGTCTCCGGAACAACTGCGTAAATTGGCGGAACTGGCGCTGCAGGTTGAGGCACACTGGGATGGAGTACCGCAGGATATTGAATGGGCTATTGTGGATGGAGAGTTCTGGTTGCTGCAATCGCGGCCAATCACGCATCTGCCGCAATCTCCCCTCGAGGTGAACTGGGAGCCGCCGTTTCCCGGGGCTAATCTGGTCCGCCGTGGATTTGTGGAGCACCTGCTGGGACCTGTTTCGCCATTATTTGAAACCATGTACCTGCAGATTGCTCTGGAAGATGCTTTCCGGAAACTGGAAGAGCACGGAAAACCGATGCCGGTACCCCGGCATGTGACCGTCAATGGCTGGGCCTATACCCGTTCGGGTCCGGCTAAAATACCCGATCCCACCAATCGACTGCTTAGTCTGTTCCGTTCTGCCTGGACATCGGTGGTGATGGTTTCGGGTTACCTATTTGCCTGGTTGCCGTTGTGGCGATACAAGGGTTTGCCGATATATATGACTCGAATTCGTCGCTGGCAAAAAGTGAATCCGGCCTTCGAGTCGGTAGAAACCCTGTACCTGGGTCTGCGCGCCCTGGCGAAAGCCGATGCAGAATACTGGCTGTATGCCACAAAAATTCAGGGCTTGTCCAAGATGGCCAACACCGGCATGACCGAGTTTCTCGCGGAGCATGCAGGGGATTCCGGATTTCTCAGGGGAGGAGGTAACACGCTGGGTGCACAATCGACTGACCTGCTTTCCGGTTATCCTTCTAAGAGCAATGATGCCCTTATCGAACTGGCAGAAATCGCCAGGTCGATACGTGAAGACGAAGAACTCAGTAATCTGGTGCTGACAACACCGACCTCCAGACTCATGGTGACGCTCGAGTCCAAAGCAAAGTCCAATGTAAAGCCCATCGTGCAGGAAATCACCCGAGAGATTGCAGATTACCTGGATAGTTATGGCCAGCAGATTTTCACGCTGGACTTTGTTGAACCGACCCTGCGAGAAGCACCCGCTGCCATGCTGTCCAACCTGCAGTTCATGGTTGCGGGTATCGGTAATATCGATCCGGTAGCATCACAGGCCGAAGCGCAGCAGCGCCGGGAGGCAATCGCAGCAGAGGCGCTGGCGTACTTCGATGAACCTGTTCGCAGTAAGTTCAGGAAACGTTATAAGAGTGCAACGAGGGATTCCAGGTATCGCGAGGATGCCATGTTTTACATGGGAGCCGCCTGGGTCGTACTCCGACCACTGGCGCGGGAATTGGGTCACCGACTCACGGAAGTCAGTACTCTTTATACCGCCGAAGATATTTTCTACCTGACCAACGATGAACTGCTGGTTGCAGTGGAGCCGTTGCTTGAAGCGAAGAAGCCAGGCCCGATTGCCCGGTGGGGAATGAAGTTAATGCTCAGAGCACTTTTTGGTGCCGGTGCGGAAGAGCGCCTGAATCAGGAAGAAGCAGAGTCGGATCACTCTGTTCCTGGTTTGAAAGAAAAAGCCAGGGAGCAACGTCTGTTGCGTGATGCCCGAAAACGTCTGCACCCTCCGGCGACCATACCTCTCTCCCATATGGAAAATGTCATGGGTGCGATGACCCAGTTTGCCAACGATGACGAAGACGCGGATACAATCAGCGGCTTTGCAACCAGCGGCGGTAGCGTCTCCGCCCAGGCGTCCGTGCTGTCTTCTCCAGAGGACTTTGATCGCATGATACCGGGATCGATTCTGGTTTGTCCGTTCACAACGCCGGCGTGGACTCAGCTGTTTTCCCAGGCAACCGGGCTGGTGACAGACATCGGCGGTGTGGGTGGCCACGGCTCCATCGTGGCCCGTGAGTACGGTATTCCTGCGGTTATGGGCACCGGTGTTGGTACCAGCCGTATCAGTCATGGGCAACGTATTACCGTCGATGGCGATGCCGGGACAGTGAACTTGAATGAGGAAAATAACTGATGATCGATAGTGCTGCGGCGCTCATTTTTGATATGGATGGTACGCTTCTCGACACAGAGCCCCTTTACACCGAGGCCACGCAACGGGTTTTGGATGCCTATGGTGTGACCTTCACCATAGAACTCAAACAACAGACCATGGGTGGGGACTCAAGAGCAGGCGCGCAGACCGTCATCAATCATTTCGAGTTGCCGCTAACCCCTGAAGAATATTTAAAGAAACGCGAAACTCACCTGCTGCATCTGTTCCCTGATGCACCAGAGATCCCTGGCGCTGCCGATTTTGTGCGCAGCTATGCAGGCAAGATACCTATAGGGGTAGCAACCAGTTCCCACAAATACCTCTACGACTTAAAGATGCAACACCGCGACTGGAACGTGTTTGATTTGATCATTTGTGGTGACGATGTCCGGTTGGAACGGGGCAAACCCGAACCCGATATTTTTCTATTGTGCGCGGCAGATCTTGGCGTGGCACCAGAAGACTGCGTGGCATTCGAGGATTCGCGCAACGGCTTGCTTGCTGCAAAGGCGGCTGGCATGCGAGTGATTGCCATAGATAGCCCGTATGTAAAACCGGGTGCACTCGATGAAGCCGACCGCACGATCAGTCACTACAATGAATTGACTGACGCGTCCGCACTGTAACCCGCGCCGAAGATGTGTCGTTTCCGGTTCTGCCCCAGCATCGGCGTACTTGCGCTACAGTGAACGATCATTCATTATCGAGTCTTTCTCACACGTCTCACACGGAGTTACTCATGTCAGAAGCTGAAATTGAAACCGATAATGACATCGTCGACAGCAAACGCTACATCTCAGAACGTGGACCTTTTGAGATCAACCCTGCGAAAGAGTGGAAAGGGCCCTATCCAGTCGGAACCTTTAGTGGCAAAAAGGCTGTTTCCGAGTCATGGGATATTTCCAAACTTGTAAAAGATGGCAATGAGGAAGAAGTGTGCGAAAAGTTAGGCGAAATGCTTGAACTTGCTGCCTCTGGTTCGAGCGAGAACGGGCTGATGAGACAGGATGAGGGGTTTGGGAATGGCTTTCGTGCGACGCACGTTTGGTTTGGTCCGAATTTCCACCTGTTTCGGCACAGTCATCCTGCAGGGGATTGTACCTATCTGATTATGGCGGGTGAACTTACCATGGGTAAACGCACGCTGAAGGCAGGCTCTACCGTCTTCGTTCCTAATCAAATGCCGTATAAATTTATAGCAGGACCGGATGGTGTAGAAGTCGTGGAGTTCAGGTCCGGTGGAAAAATACCCGATAAGCCAGGCATGCGAATCGAAGAAAACTCGCTCGAAGCGATTCAGAAAATTATTGACGACTATAAGGCCAACCAGCATCTCTGGAAGGCGCCACCTACGTTCAGTGATACAGGTCACGTGAAGCCTCATTTAGATAGCTGACTTCGGAGCAACGACATATGTTAGGTGGTGATTCAACGCAGAAGAAAGACGTTCCAGAAGGCAAGGTCGAGCAACGCATCTGGCAAACCAGTAGCATTTATCCCAACACGACACGGGATTATTGGGTCTACATCCCTGCTCAATATGACGCCAGCGAGCCCGCGTGCGTGATGGTTTTTCAGGATGGTGAAGCATACGTCCATGCTGAAGGCCAGGTACGGGCGACGATCGTGTTGGATAATCTGATTCACAAAGGAGAAATGCCGGTTACCATCGGTATCTTTGTTTCTCCGGGGATGATCGGGGAAGAGAGTAACCGCGCCGTAGAGTACGTTGATCGTGGCGAAGTCTACGCACGCTTCCTGATGGAAGAGATCATTCCCGAAGTGAGTAAAGACTATAGTCTGGTTGATGACAGAGCTGGCTGGTCGATTTGCGGCATGAGCGACGGCGGTCTTTGTTCCTTCGCGGTGGCCTGGCAAAGAAACGATGTGTTCAGCAAATCGATCTGCCACATTGCAAGTTTTGCTCGACATGTTGAAGGAGGCGACTTTGCCCATCTCGTTAGACAAACTCGCAATGACCCAAAACCGTTACGGGTGTTTCTCGTGGATGGCGAAAACGACTTAAACCTGGACCAGGGCAACTGGACGCTTGGCAACATTAACCTGGCATCAGCGTTACAGTTCGCCAAGTACGACTATCGACTCGAAATGGGGCCAGGCGGACACGATCTTGCCCATGGGGGTGAACTATTCCCGGAAACGCTGCGCTGGATCTGGCGCGACTACCCAGGCGTCAAAACATTGCCCACTGCCCATGACGAAGTATTAGGTCAATGGAATATGGTGACCAACCTCTTTGGACACAAGTTGAACAGTGTGCTGTCAATTACTCTTGATGGCGATTCACTTTGCGCGACGTTACGGGATGAAAATGACGGCGAACTCGAAATCACTGACATCACCTTCGACGCTGGCACGTTAACGTACTGCTATATACCTCCAACCTCCCAGACCAACTGGGGTAAAGGTACGACCAGTTCTATGATTGCGTTACTAAGGGTCAAGGATGGAACGATGACTGGCACCTTGAGTGGCCTGTCGGATGGAGAAACTTCCTATGACTACGCATTGACCGGCGAACGAACAAGTTCTTAAGCCTGAGCCAGACCGTCATTCTCTAGTCACCTATTTTCTGCCGCAGCCGAGTTGTATCCCTGCCTCCCGCAATATGGCAAAGTTGACCGCTAGCAACAGGAGTGAATCAAGATTATACAGACCGACCGATTAGCACTGGCCGTACCCAATGCGGATGAAGCGGCCGCTGGCTTCAGCGCAATTTTTGACAGCGTCATTGTTGCCGACGCTGTCGATGATGATGCCAACGCCAGACGCGTCACGCTGCAGTGGGGTCACGATCAATTGGAGCTATACGAACCCAAAGGTCCGGGACCTGTCGCTGATTTTGTCACAGGTGGCAAACGGGGGCTCTTCGCCGGTGGTTTCGCGCTCGCTGATCCCGCTGCAGTAGCCGCTCGCATCGAGTCGGCCGGGATCAAGGTCACTCAACAGGAAGACCGGTTTGTGGTTTATCCTGAAGATCTTCGCGGAACCGGGGTGATCTTGAGTCCGATCGTTGAAAGGGAAAGAGTGGGCCTGATGGACAAGATCTGGCAAATCACCTACACCGTGCCTGATCTTGAAGAAAGCATTACGTTCTACAGCGCTTTATTGGGCGTCGAGGAAAAACTGACTAACCGCTATACTAGCAAGGTCTGGGGCTACCACGGCGCTATCACCTGGTTTGACGCACGCAAGGGTGCCGGCCTCGATAGTCTGGAATACCTGGACCCCTTCGAGCACGAAAAAGCAGCCGGGCGTTTTCTCGCAAAAACCGATGGTATCGGTGGCATCTATATGGCCTCGGTTCATAGCGATGATCTTCCTCTGATCAGGGAACGGGTCATGTCTACAGGGGGTGGCTGGCAAGAGTCGCCTAACGCCGTTTCCACAGGATTTATCCACCCTCGACGTACCTCCGGATTACTGCTGGGCGTCATGTATTACCATGAGTTTGACGCCCGTCGTCCAACACCTGAAAACCCCAAAAGCTGGAATCACTAAGGCGATCCCACGGAGAAAAACTATGGAAAACCACGACCCAGTCGATCTTAGCGAAGCCATAGAGACCTATGGCCTCGCCAGGCACATCACCGAGCTCGATGAAACTGGCCTAACCGTTGTCCCTCAGTCAACACTTGGGCTTGACGATGAGTGGTTCGAACAACTTAGGATTTCGATACTAAGGGTAGCCAAGGCGCGCACCGGCGTCTCTTTTGATCTCACCACTAATCCTTCGGCTACTTTTGAAGGGCGCGCCGGTGTCATTGGTCATCTCATTCTATCGCATCTGATTTATGAAGATCAGTCTTTTGAAAGAGTCCTGACTAACCCGATCAAGAAGGCTCTAATGACCCATATGCTTGGGGAAGGGCATCGTCTCGCTGTCAGCGATGGCTGGATCAAATGGCAAACGCCCAACACCTGGGAGGAAGAATCCACGACCGGTTTCCACACGGATCAGAGTGTCGTTCCCCCGCCCTGGAACTGGCGGTTACCCCACATCGCTAACATGAACTGGATCCTGACGGACTACACCAGGGAAAATGGCGCCCTGGCTTATGTTCCCGGTAGCCATCTTGAAGGACGAATACCAAACCCCGGCGAAGCATTGCCGCTAGCGGTACCTGTCGAAGCGCCGATGGGCTCCCTCGTAATGTTCAGTGGTTGCCTCTGGCATGGCGCCTACCGAAAAACCACACCGGGACTGCGTGTGGCGATGCTTGGGCAGCACTGCCGACCCTATATGCTCCCCTTTCAGGACTTCAAAGGCCGGATCAAAGATGAGATGTTCGAGGCCAGTGAAGATCCAGATTATCTTCGTAGTCTGATGCGTGAAGATGAGGGCCAACTACTCGTTGATCCCGTAGCAGTACCGGGAGTCAAATGAGCCGAGTGAATTCAAAAGGAAAACCTTTGGGCATTGAAAACTTATCCGGATTAATCGCCGCAACCTTTACGCCAATGGCAACTGACGGGAGCCTTAATCTTGATGTCGTTCTAACCATTGTTGATCAGTTACTCGATGAGGGGGTTTCTGGCCTGTACGTTTGTGGTGGAACCGGCGAAGGGGTGTCGTTGAGCAACGCGGAACGCCAGCAAACAGCGGAGGCTTACGTCAATGCTGCCAATGGCCGGATACCGGTGTTTATTCATGTTGGGCAAGACAGTCTGTTCGCTGCCAGAGAGTTGGCCAAACATGCCGCTGAGATTGGTGCAGATGGCATCTCTGCAATCACACCCACCTATTTTAAGCCAGGCTCCCCCAGCACCTTGGTGGATAGCCTAAAAATGATCACAGACGGCGCACCTGATTTACCTTTTATCTATTATCACTTTCCAACAAAAACAGGTTTGGATATAGATCTGCTAGATTTTCTAGAACAAGCCGTCGTTAAATTGCCGTCACTGTTCGCGGTAAAATTTACCGACTCCAAACTGCACGATCTACAGGCCGCGCTGGCGTTGACCGACAACAAGATCAAAATCTTTTTTGGCATTGATGAGATGTTGATAGGTGGGTTGGTAGCCGGTGCGTCAGGCGCCATTGGAAGCACTTATAACTTCGCTGCGCCACTCTACCTCAAACTCATTCAAGCCTGGCAGAACGATGACTTGGTTGAGGCACAGAGACTACAGGCATTATCGGTCCAGATGGTTCGGACCTTTGTGCCATTTGGCGGCATTGAAGGGCAAAAAGCGATGATGGCGATGGTTGGTCTGGACTGCGGTACTGCGCGTTTGCCTCTGAACAAATTAGCGACTGAAGCGACTGAGCAATTGCAGAACAATCTCCAGGAAGTCGGCTTTTTTGATTGGGGGAGACCTTAGGAGGCCATCCTTGCCATTACCTGGGCACGCCATTCTGGTCGACGTAGACCGTAGTCGTAACGTCTTCAGTACGCACACCTATGAGACGGTGCTCGCCCACGAGAAACGACTGGAACCAAAATAAATTACCCCTTACCGACTCAGGTGCATCGAGACGGAAATGCCAGTAAAGTGTGACGTTACTTTCAGATTAGCTTGCCCCATATTTGAATAAGAGGATCTACGGATAACAATATGGAAAACGAAATACCCTCGAACATTGTAGGCGGTCTTCGCAAGCGCCCCTAAGGCGTATACCAGATCGGTGAGGAGTAGGCACGCTCCTCGATCACCGATGGCGGACTCGATGGCAGATCCTTGAGTCCATAGAAAGCGGCGTCGTATGTGTTCCAGCGAGGGGTTGGGATCTGTATGACACGGACATAGTAGAACGCTGCTTCCTTGCGTTTGAAGTCGGGGTCACGCCAGGTGACTGACAGTTCAGCTGTGCCGATGGCGTTGGTGTAGGACGCTGTCGCAAGGTCCACCGTTGAGCCAACGGAGGGGAGTTTTCCATCCTTGCCGATCTCACGCTCGCCGGACCAGGCGACATCGTAGACTTTTTCGTGAAGCTTGCCCCTCTTGTCGCGCCAGCCCTTGATGACCTGTACCCGATCGAGGTTGGCGTGTTCGGGGTCCTTAGCGGCACGGATCAGGAAGCTCGGTGCGCCACGCCCTGGCGCTGCCGACAAATCGCTGCCCATGGGAACACCACCGGCGTATCCGATGGCCGCGAGTGTCGGGCTTTCGGCGTCATCATCCGTGTAGTCCCAACCGCCGAAGAATCTGACGGTAATTCGGGGCCCGGTGGACCCATACACTTCCTTGCGCTTCAGTGCAGCAAAAATAGCCTCACGCGTATTCTCGCGTGCCCAGACTGCGGCATATCCTGCAGAGCCGAACATACCCATGGTATAGGCGCGAAATGGGCTGGGTTCATTCGTACCCATCTTGCCCCAGAAGTTGTCCTCATCGGCCGTGGCGAGGCCCGTGTGGGAATCAGTGCTTCCGATCATGCCGAACTTGAACGGGTTGGTACCGAGTTTTGCCTGGTGCGAAAGGCCCAGCTTGAGCGCGGAGCGGGCATAGGACTGGTTCATGTAGTCGGTGGGGTCAGTCACGGGATTCGGGCCGACTCCCTGTGCGCCTTTCTTGGTAGGGGGCTTCTTGCCCGCCCCCTTGGCTGTATTTTTGCTCGCGCCTTTTGCCGCCGTCTTGCCTGTTCCTTTTGCCGTCTTCTTACCTGCGCCCTTCGCGGTATTCTTGCTCGCTGCCTTCCCCACTTCTTGTGGGGCCGCTGGTACCTTGCCAAAGCTCTCGTAGTCGGCGAATTCATCGTCCGGAGAGATGAAAGGGTGCGTTTCGCTATCACCCTTAATCTGGGTGACCTCAAGGAGTGGTTCGATGGCAGCGCGCGTCCTGGCATACCCTGCATCGATCGGCTTGTTCTTGAACGTCAGCGGATTGAACATCTGCCCAACGCTCAGATTACTGTTGTGGGGAATAGACATCACGTCGCTGCCCACGCGGGTCTGGTACTCTTCTAGATGTGCCCAGAGATCCTCCGGGTTGTAGCTATCAAAATGGGAGAAAGGCATGGTTTGCCTCGTCTGCTCAGGGCCCCCGGCGAAAAGGACATTGCGGTGTAGCATCCCAAACGCGGCAGAGCTGTATTCATAGCCAGCGAAGGTGGTGAAGTTGCCTGGATCGTTGTACTTCTCGGCGACGTCAATCACTTCATTCCAGATTTCACGCGCCATGGTTTTATCAATGGCATAGTCGCCTTTCCACGCACCCTTGGTAGCCATGAGCACGCCACCCATCTTGTTAAATTCCTCCTGGTCAGCAGAACTCAAGACTTCCGGAAGGGACAGGCGAGCCTTGAGCATGTCTGCGAAATACTTACCATGGGGGCTTGCCATCAGCTTAGCGTCCCCCGCGACCAGTCGCGGTAATACGCCAATGTTCTCAGCGTGGTCTGCCACCATGAGGAAATCGAGGGGTCGCTGTAATCGGACGTCCTCGCCACCTGTCGCGCGAACCGTCTCGCCCCTGGCGAACCGGTAGGCCTCATCGGGTGTGACCGAGTTGCCCATGGAGTAAGCATCGCCGGACAGAAAAGTGTGCAAGTGGGTATCACCCCAATACACGTTGTCAGGAAACGTATCCCGGACGGCGGGCGAGTAAGGTTCTGCAAGAGCCGCGAAAGATACGACCCCTGTGACGATGAGCGTGAGTCCGTGCTTGATCATGTAAAGGCCCTTCGGTAAATGTATTTATTTTCCTGAAGTATCGATCTAACTTTTTATAGTGGTAAAAATCAACACCTAAATCAGAGAATCAGGATTTCCTGACAAGTTGCTTACACAGGCTGGATCAGCTGGGCCAATTAGCCTCACTGAATCCGACAGTGCAGCTTTTATCCTGACTGCGATATCTTCGACATCACACCCCTCTTCTTTTCTTTGTGTAATCTCAGCCCTGATTAACTGTCTTTCCAATGATCTCACTGACTAGTCCTTTTATTTATGCGCCTTTAGATTGCGATTGCGAAGCTTGACCGAATCGAATTGTCTCGTCTTTGGCAAAAGAACAGGACTCCATGATTCCGGAATAGGAAAAGAACAATCATGGGTGTCCTGATCAGTTTCTCCTGATCAGTTTCTCGGATGACCGCCTTCTCGCTCAACGTTGAGGATTACGACAGACCGGGCAGCTATCCACGAACAAAATCGCGAATGACCTCTCCGCGGCTATCTCCGATCATTTTGCTCTTCTCTATCAATATCTTTCCTGCAACGAGTGTTGCATCATAACCTTCGCTCTTCGTGACAATACGACCCACACCGAGCGGCAAGTCACGGACAAATTCCGGGTGACAAGACTTTAGGTTGTCGTAATCAATCACATTGATATCAGCATGCCATCCTTCACGAATTTCGCCTCGCTCCTTTAAACCGAGAACCTGGGCAGACTGCGCAGTTATCCGGTGTACCGCCTCCTCCAGTGTAAAGACATCACGGTCTCTGGCGAGTTCGCTCAGCAAGAAGGTCGGTGAATCTGCGTCTGTAAACAATCCAACATGGGCACCTGCATCACCCAGCATCGGGATCACCTGTGGCGCGCGCATCAATTCCCATTGGTGTTCCAGTTTGCTGCCAAATGCCCACATATTCCAGAGTTCTCTGCCTTCGGACTGAATCATTCGATCTACATACACTTCTATTGGATGCTTGCCATCAGCTTCTGCAATACTAGCGAGCGTCTGACGATGGTCAATATCCCAGCTGGGGTACTCATCAAATCCCAGAGGATGAAGCAGATGAGCCCAGCTTATAAACTGCTCCAATTGTTTCCCCTCTGTGATCAGCTTCTCCCGCACACCCGGTTGCTTCATTGCCTCGACTCTTTCGGGAATAGTCATTAACGACATGACTTCCTCCCAGTTGGGACCCAGGACATTCTCCGTGGGATTAAAGACAACCTGTGCCAATCCGAAAAAAGAACCACTCGGCCGCGTATGCATGCAAGAGGACATCTTCTTTCCGTCTACGTTGTTTCGATCCAGAAACTCCTTCCAGTGTGAAACGTCATCACCTCCTCTTGCCGTGTTGGAAAATACCACGTGGCATCCCGCTTCCGCGCCGTCTTCCAGCATCTTCTTGTCTATTTCAAAGCGATTTTCCACATCCAGCACGGCCTGAAACAAGCCTCCCCGGCCACCTGCCTCAACAATTGCTTTCTGAATCGCCCTGGTTTCTCGTTCGTTAGCCCAGGTTCCAGGGACCATTCGACCATCCGGCATTCGGTGATTCTTAAAGCGAGAGGTTGAGATACCAACCGCGCCTTCTTCGATAGATCGTTTGACCAGATCGACAATCTTGATCAACTCACGATCGTCTGCCTGTACTCCCTCATCGAGACTTTTGTCACCCATCACTTCATAGCGGATCGCACAATGGCCAGCCAGACCAACAATGTTTATTGCAGGATCAAGACTTTCAAGGGTATCCAGATATTCGCCATAACTTTCCCAGTTCCATGGGAGACCATCGAGAATCGCTTCGGCTGAAATATCTTCTACTGCTTCCATAAGCTCAGCCAGAAAACGCTTGTTCTCTTTACGCACAGGAGCAAACGTCATCCCGCAGTTACCTATTCCCGCGGTGGTAACACCGTGAAAAGAGCTGGGGCTCATTTGAGGATCCCATCCGGCTTGCGCATCAAGATGGGTATGTAGATCCACGAATCCGGGCGTCACAATCTTGCCGCTTGCATCGATGGTTTTTCCTGCGGCCTCTCCCGAGAGGTCGCCTATCCGAGTGATGCGACCGCCGTCGATTGCAACGTCCGCACGCCTGGCGTCCGCGCCAGTGCCATCGACGACCTTACCGCCGCTTATTATCGTTTCATAGTTAATTCCACAAAGAAGAACGCAACAGCGTATCAAGATACCGCTAGCTTATTAAGCTCGATAATTAAAAGTCAATCTCGACACCAAGTCCCGATCCTTGCGGAGCATAAACCAGGCCATCCGAGTCGACCACAATATCCTGCACAAGTCCGTGCTTCTGCCCCTCATCTGGCAGCAACACCTCAAACAGTTCACAGCTTGGGATAGCCATGATGAGGTGCTAACCGGCAACGTTGTTTAGACTATTGCCACCATGGTGAACCTCATAGTTCATTTGTAATGACTCTGCCAGGTGAACGGTCTTCAAACAGGATGTCAGCCCACCTTTTATCGCGACATCGCCGCGCAAATAGTCCGTCGCCTTATTCATGATCCAAGGCGCATACGATTTCGGCGCGAGCATTGGCATTTCCGTCGCCATAAGGGGGATCCCGATTGCTTACACAAGCTGGATTAGCTGCTCCCCCTCACCACCTTGCCGCACAAGCGTGAGGAATAAAAGGGTGGACCGGGCAGCGGCAGCAATCGCACCGCGCATATGCGGCGGGTGTACCTAGCCCAGTATTCGGTATAACCGATCATGTTAGGCCGAGACCGTTCCAATCTGTCGGGCAGCGCGAGCCGTTGCTGTTGGACAGGCCTATGGCCGCGTGCGGTTGATCCCAGAACGGCACTTCGATACTTCCCTTGGCGAGCGCCTCGTCCGGCTTGCGGTAATTGTCCCGTTCTTTTAGGTAGGCTAAAGTGGCCGGCTACCAGATTCAGCAAAGGGTCTCATGTTACAGCGACACTTCAGCATTCTGCTTCTAGCAGTTTCAGCAATCCTCCCAGCAACTGCAAATGCAGACCTCCTTGAGGAGGTCATTGTAACTGCAACTCGATCAGACCAGGCAGTGAGTTCGATTGTGTCTAACATCAGCATCATCAATGACGAGACACTGCAGAAGATTCGCCACACTCACCTCAACGAGGCACTACAAAGGGTCTCTGGCGCGTGGATTAGCCGGGGAAACGGTCAGGAGAGTTTGACCGCAATACGCTCACCTGTTCTAACCGGTGCTGGCGGCTGTGCCGCCTTTCTCATGGCGCAGGATGGCATACCTCTTCAGGCATCCGGGTTCTGCAACGTAAACGAACTGTTCGGCGCGCAGAGTGAACATGCCGGTCGAATTGAAGTTATCAAAGGCCCAGGGTCCGCGCTGCATGGTTCAAACGCATTACACGGCGTCATCAACGTGCTGACATCAGGCATTGATAGCACAGAGTCCAGCAATGGGGAGTTGGAGGCTGGCCCGCACCAGTACCGGCGCTTCAAGCTTTCCCATAGCACTGACAAGTGGCGCATTGATGTGAGCGGCACCAGCGATGGCGGCTACCAAGATGCCTCTGGGTTCGACCAGCAAAAGCTCATGTTCAAAGCCAGGGGTCACACTGGACCCTTTGATGCAGTGACAACAATCTCAGCAACCAATTTGAATCAGGAGACCGCTGGTTTTGTCCAAGGCACGGCGGCCTACAAGGTCAGCGGACGTAAACGGGAAAACCCTAATCCTGGAGCATACCGGGACGTCAAGACGCTGCGCGGGCAAATCAACCTGCAACGGGAAACCGCTTTTGGGTATCTGTCTTTAACGCCCTACTTTCGTACAATCGACATGGCATTCCTGCAACATTTTCTGCCAGGTCAGGCGCTTGAAGAAAATGGCCATACCAGTTTTGGTATTCAATCGTCCTGGCACTCCGGTGCATGGACCATCGGCGTGGACGCCGAACAGACCAGCGGATTTCTTGAGGAGTCACAGGCCAGCCCAACGTCCGGTAGCGCCTTCCTTATGGCAACAATTCCGGCCGGCCGACATTATGATTATGAGGTTGATGCCATCACCAGCGCCCTGTTCGCGCAATACACAGTTGACATCTCAGACGATACTCAAGTTGTTCTGGGTGCCCGGTTTGAAGTCCTTGCATACGACTATGAAAACCAGATGATTTCGGGGCGAACACGCGATGATGGCACTGAATGTGAGTTTGGCGGCTGCCGGTTCAGTCGACCTGAAGATCGGTCGGGCACGTTTCGGAATTTTTCACCCAAGCTCGGATTAACTCACATGCTGGCGAGTGGCCTACAGGTCTATGTTCAACTCGCCCAGGGGTTTCGCGCACCACAGGCAACCGAACTTTATAGGCTGCAGGCGAACCAGAGAGTTTCCAATATTGATTCTGAGGACCTGGTCAGTCTTGAAGTGGGCGTACGGGGTGGTGATGAGCGCTTTTCCTTTGACATTTCGACCTTCGCAATGCGCAAGGACAACTTCATATTCCGCGACACAAACAGAATGAATGTGGATAACGGCGAGACCGACCACCGAGGAATTGAAATCACTCTATCAAGACATTTCAGTGACAACATTTCAGCGAATCTCCATCTCAGCTATGCCCGACATCAGTATGCCAATAATCCGGCGCTTGTCAGTTCACCAGTTAAAGGCAACGATGTAGACACCGCACCGAGGAGATTTGGCTCCTTCAATATCCATTGGACACCCACCGCCGCGCTGGCGCTCGAAGCAGAATGGATTCACATGGGCGACTACTTTACAAACCCGCAGAATACCGCGAGTTATGAAGGACACGATCTTGTCAATGTGCGTGCGGAGTACAGCGCTTCAAAATACTGGGAGATCTTCATGAAGATCATGAATGCGTCGGACACCGACTACGCGGAACGCGCGGATTTCGGTTTCGGCAACGACCGTTATTTCATCGGTGAACCGCGCAGTGTTCTTGTTGGCATCACTTTCCGGCTTTCGGATTAAAGATTCTGGCGATGAATTCGCTGCGGGGTCGAAACGATCGTTCGCCCTTCAGGATTGAACTCATTCTGGTTTCAGCTTACCGATGGATGTCACCGGGATCATAGTCTGCCTCAGAGAGGACGTAAAAATTACCGTCCGACATTGCATTGGACACGTGGTCGGCGCACTGTGACGGTGGCATCCGATTCAGTCCAGGGACAGTGCGCAGACAATCGACACTCTGGAAGTAAATGAGTTATCCTCCATCTGGATCTGACAACACCTGGTACAGAAACTGCTTTTTTATGCGCGTTTCATTACAGGCATTTGCTAGATATCATCATGGTGATCCACAACTGCGACCCGCAAGCTAACCACAACACTAAACAGGATATTTTCAATGAAAGATTTGAAAGATAAAACAGCGTTTATTACCGGTGGCTCTACGGGCATTGGTTTTGGTATAGCGACCGTTTTCGCCCGTGCAGGAATGAATATTGCCATCACCGATATTCGTGATGAACAACTTGCGATAGCAGAGAAAGAACTGAAGACCATCACTGACAACGTGATCACACTTAACGTGGACTCAACCGATAGTGGTGCGATGGAAAACGCAGCCGATGCATTGGAGAAATCATTCGGTCCGCTTCATGTGCTCTGCAACAACGCGGGAATTCCCGGTGGTGCCAAGATACTGGAAACCGACGACGCTCGTTGGCGGCTGGTTTTCGACGTCAATTTCTATGGGCCCATCAATGGGATCAACACATTCCTCCCACGTATGCTCGAGCACGGTGAGGAAGGTCATATTGTGAATACCGCGTCGTTCAGTGGCATCCATGGCCATGGGCATCAGTCAGCGTATGGCAGCAGTAAATTTGCTGTGGTTGGCATGTCCGAGTTTTTGCGAAACGATCTTGCCAATACCAACATTGACGTTTCTGTTCTTTGTCCTCACGTTGCAGATACGCCGATTATCGCGAATCTTAAGAAGAGAGTGACAGAAGATGTCCTGAAAATGATTAACGAAATGGCCGTACCCGCAGAAACCGTTGGATCTCAAGTCATGAACGCGATACTCACCAACGAATTCTATATTTTTTGTGATGGTACCCACACGCGGGGCATGCTTGAAACGCGATGCAACGATATGCTCGCTGCGATGGACCGGCAGTTTCCTAAGGCCTAAGACTAGTCTGGCTGTCGCAGTCCCGCCAACCCTACCGCCTTTGTGAGATTCTTTCGACACTGGGCATTTTTTGACTGGCGTCATTTCCACGAACCTTTGTCGTACAGACGTTCCTATACGTCATTATTGGTTGTCTTTGATGGCGCCACTGGATAGACCAAGTCATAAGACTAACTTACTGTGTAGCGAATATGCTCTCAGAGAATATGCTTCAGACTGTCAACATTCACGACGCCAAAACACAGTTCTCCAAACTTGTTGCTCGCGTAGAAGTTGGCGAAGAGATCATCATCGCCAAATCGGGTAAACCCGTCGCGCGGCTCGTACCGATGAACTATGGCGAAGAACGCATCCCCGGTATCGCCGAAGGCCGCGTTAGCGATGCTTTCTTCGACCCGTTACCCGAAGATGAGCTCAAGCATTGGGAATGAATACCTATATCCTGGACACACGCGTGTTCCTCTGGTGGTTGTTCAACGATGCACGCCTGTCCTATACGGCAAGAGAAATCATCCAAGACAGCGCAAACGACTTGCTCATCAGCGCCGCCTCGGCCTGGGAAATCGCTACGAAACACCGTATCGGAAAACTGCCAGAAGCTGAGTCTGTGGTGCAGAGCCTACCTGCCTATCTCCAGCGCACCCGTGTAAAACCGTTAAATATCACCATCGAGGACAGTCTGCTGGCGGGATCAATGAATCATGCTCATCACGCCCCATTCGATAGAATGATCATTGCCCAGGGCAAGATCCGTAATCTGCCAGTGATCACCAACGACCTGGTATTTCAACAATCAGAGTTTGGCATCAGCGTTATTTTCTAGTTGGGAACAGATCGAGTGCTATAGCCTCTGCCACCTTTACACCGTCTATACCGGCAGACAAAATGCCGCCGGCATAGCCCGCTCCTTCACCTGCAGGATATAGACCTCTGGTATTGATACTCTGGCAGTCTTTGCCACGGCGAATCGAAATGGGTGATGAAGTGCGCGTCTCAACACCGGTCAGCAGTGCGTCTGCCATGGCGAAGCCTTTGATCTGTTTCTCGAAAGCAGGAATGGCTTCGCGAATGGCTTCGATGGCAAACGCTGGCAGCAATTCTGCGAGGTCGACCAATTTTACACCAGGGCGATATGAGGGCAGCACAGTTCCCAGTTCCGTGGTGGGTTTGTTTGCCAGAAAATCTCCAACCCGCTGTACCGGTGCACTGTAATCGCCACCGCCTAGCTCGAAGGCAAGAGACTCCAATCTGCGCTGCAGATCGATTCCCGCCAACACATCGCCCGGATAATCCTTTTCCGGCTCAATGCCTACAACAATCGCAGCATTCGCGTTGCGCTCGTTACGTGAATACTCAGACATACCGTTGGTAACCACGCGACCTATCTCGGAAGTGGCCGCCACGACCGTGCCACCTGGGCACATACAAAAGCTGTAGACGCTGCGACCATTTTTACAATGGTGCACCAGCTTGTAGTCCGCGGCACCTAAGAGCGGGTGGCCTTTAAATTTTCCAAACCGAGCAACATCAATCACAGACTGCGGGTGTTCTATGCGAAAGCCGATCGAAAAAGGTTTTGGTTCAACGTGCACGTTTTTATCAACTAACATCTCGAAGGTGTCGCGTGCACTGTGTCCTACTGCTAACACTACATGGCGACTGCGCAGGGTTTCACCACTGGCGAGCGTCACGCCTGTGATCTGTCCCACTTTTTCAGCGCCATCGCCTTCTGGCTGATCACTCGCTGGGGGTTCACGGTGAATCGTGACGACTTTTTGTTCAAATCGAATCTCGCCGCCCAGGGCAATAATCTTAGCCCTGATGCTCTCGACCATCGTGACCAATTTAAATGTACCGATGTGAGGCTTGCTGACCATGAGAATCTCGGCGGGCGCACCCGACGCCACAAACTCCTGCAGCACCTTTCGCCCGAGGTGACGGCGATCACGCACCTGACTGTATAACTTGCCATCTGAAAAGGTCCCTGCACCACCTTCACCGAACTGAACATTAGACTCGGGCTTCAACTCACCCTTGCGCCATAGGCCCCACGTGTCTTTCGTTCGTTGACGCACATTCTGACCGCGTTCCAGCACTATGGGCTTTAGCCCCATTTGCGCCAACAACAAGGCCGCCAATAAGCCGCAAGGGCCAAAGCCAATGACTAGTGGGCGTTGTTGTTCAGATTGTGGAAAACCTGCGGGTGCTTTAGCCACAAACTGGTAGCTGGAATTCGGTGAAGGTTGCACCAGCAACGCTGATTTGGGATTCGCCAGAAGTGATTCCTCAGCAGCCCGCGTTAACGTCAGATCCAATTGGTAGATCAGCAGAATCTGCTTCTTATTGCGTGCATCATAACTGCGCTTGAATATGCTGAAATCCAGCAGGTCAGCCGGCGCAATATCCAGCCGTTCGAGCAACGCGAGGGCAAGGTCTTCCTCCGCATGGTTGAGCGGCAGCTTGAGTTCGTTGAGTCTTAACACGGGTCGCAGTTTATCATGGCAAGCGGCAGCAGCTGCTGTCTAAACCGCGAGCCCTGCACTATATCCAGATGACCAGGCCCATTGAAAATTGAAGCCACCCAGGTGACCGCTAACATCCAGCACCTCACCGATAAAGTACAAACCCGGGCGCTTTCGGACCTCCATAGTTTTGGAACTAATTGCATCGGTGGAAACACCACCTAATGTAACTTCCGCCGTGCGATACCCCTCACTAGCAGAAGGTTTCAATACCCAATGCTGCAGCTGTTCCGCGACGCGACGCAGTTCGGCATCTGGGATACTGTCAATACGCTGGCCACCTAGTTCTGGCCAAAATAATCCGATCAATTCAGTCACCAAAGACTTTACCAGCAAATGGCCAAGCAGCGTCTTCAAGTGAGTTGCAGGCTGGGAACTCTTTGCAGCTATTAACCGATCAGTGATGTCCATATTCGGCAACAGGTTAATGGCAACGACGTCACCAGGTTGCCAATAATTGGAGATCTGTAAAATCGCTGGCCCGCTTATACCGCGGTGCGTGAATAACATATTCTCAGTAAATGCCTGCCCGTTGCAGCTGACTTCAACCTCAAGTGCCAACCCGGTCAATCGCTCGCACAATTCTTTGGTGGCATCACTGAACATAAGCGGTACCAGCCCGGCTCGACGTGGAACCAATTCAATACCAAATTGACGGGCGATCTCGTAGCCGAAATCACTGCCCCCCAGTGTGGGAATAGACAGAGCACCGGTCGCGACCACAAGCGCTTCACAATGATGGGAGTGCGGCGCGTCAGAATGACTAAACTGAAGCGTATAACCCCCGCCATCGGCTAGGTCTTCAAGCTTTGACGGGCTGCAATGAGTCTGGATAGCGACGCCGGCCTTCTGGCATTCATCCAGTAACAGCGTGACAATATCTTTTGCTGAATTCAGGCAGAACAGCTGTCCATGGCGACGCTCCTCGTAGGGTATGCCATGAGACTCCACAAGATGAATAAAATCCCAGGCTGTGTAGCGTTGCAATGCAGCTTTGACGAAGTGTGGGTTAGTGCAAATAAAATTGTCTGGAGTCACATGGTAATTCGTAAAATTACAGCGACCACCGCCAGACATTAGGATCTTCTTACCAATCTTATTGGCTGTCTCCAGGACCAACACCTGCCGACCTCGCTCGGCCGCGGTCAAGGCACACATCAACCCAGCGGCGCCTGCCCCCAGAACGATGACATCATGATCAGGCATATCCATATTAAGCTGCACAGCACTTTTTATATTTCTTGCCGCTGCCACAAGGGCAGGGATCATTACGGCCTGCTACGCGCGTGCTGGTGGCGACGACCTGACTTTCCAGCAATAAGCTCAGCTGGCTGATGTCTTCTTCATTGTCTGGCGCGAAGTCAATCTCACAAGCCCAGCGATGCTCGGCACAGACCTCCTCGACCTCCTTTTTTCTCTCTTCGGAACTCACCACCAGCTTTAAGGGTGCTCGACTGGAGCCCAGGCGTGCCGTCTTCTGAGATTCGAAAGTCCTGTTATCAGACGCGGCCTTCTTTAGGGGCAGGTTTTTGTGCGGATAGCGAGGCATAGGCAGGACTGTGCATGGGATTTAGCCAGCATTATACGTCACTGGACTTGCAAATGGCCCGTCAGAGGTCGATGTACGGTTAATGGATGTCCCGATCCTTTATCTCTAGTAGATTTGTAGTATGCAAGGCTAGTCGACGGTGTAGACTCCCAAAGCTGGAGTGCTCCAGTCGAGACGCAGGTGAGTGGCGGTCAGCGAATATGTAAAGCCGGATATGTTCATCTATATAGGAGGAAGAGGATTGATCAAACGCCGCGGACTGTTGAAAATGGCAGCTACCCTGAGCACAGGACCGTTTATTCTTTCGCGATTGCATGGGTCGTCCGGAGAACTCAACCTTTACAGTTGGTCCGATTACATCTACCCGGACATGTTGGAGGACTTTCAGGCCAAAACCGGCATACGTGTGAATCTGTCAGTGTACGGCTCCAACGATGAGGCACTCAACAAACTTCGTGCTACCCAGGGATTCGGCTTCGATTTGGTTATGCCTTCGGTTGTCTACGGGCCCTCATGGAATCGATATAAGCTGTTACAACCACTTGACGAAAGCCGAATTAACATCGGCGGGTGTGACCCTATTATGTGGTCAAGGTCAACAAAGTTAGGCGCCACGTACCGACGAAACCGGTATTTATGTCCCTTCAACTGGGGAACCGAAGCGCTAACCTGGAATCGTGCTGAAAGACAGCTTGTTTATGGTGAAGCATCATTTGGGGATCTGTGGCATCCAGACAATCGTGGCAAAGTGACTGTTCGCGCCCATTCTGCATTGTTAGCTATTGGACTATATCTGGACCGAATCGGTCAAACACCCTCTGACCAGATGCGCATCACCTACGACAACGAGAAGGATATGCGCCACGTCTACGCTGCATGCACAGCTTTTGCGGTCAAACACAAGCCCTGGATTCGTCAGTTCTGGAGTAACGCTCAACAGATTCAGAATGCGTATCTGCGCAACGCCTGTGTTATCGGCCAGACGTGGGATGGTCCCGCGTTTCGGTTAGCCGATGAAACTGAAGATGAGATTGGTTATGTGGCGCCAGTCGAAGGTGCGCTGACCTGGATGGATTCCATGGGCATCCCGAGCAAAGCGACAAACGTCGATCAGGCCTATGAATTTATTAATTGGTACTACCAACCCAAGTCAGGTGCGATGCATGCAAACAACAGCGGCTATAATTCCTGTTCTTACCAATCTGAAAAATTCCTGCTGACCAAAGCTAAAGAACGATTTGATCAAGCCTACCCAGGTGATGCCCTTGAGCGCCTCTGGTGGTATCCACCGGAAGCCCCCTGGTTTATCGCTATTCGCAACGAATTCAGAGACCAGTTCCTTGCAGCCTAGGTAAGCTACACTGTCTCGTTAACCCAGATATGAGCACTCTCCATGCCAGCGCGGAACGTTGAACTCGTCCACATTAGTAAGACCTATGGATCGCTTACAGCGGTAGATGACCTCAACATGTCTATCGGGGAGAAAGGTTTCTACAGTTTTCTTGGACCATCGGGTTGTGGAAAGACCACCCTATTGAGGATTATTGCCGGCTTTGTTGAACCAACCGCGGGCAAGGTACTTATAGGCGGTAAGGACATGGCCGGGATCCCTCCCAACCAGCGTCCTACAGCGATGATCTTTCAGAATCTGGCACTATTTCCGTTAATGCGAGTGTGGGAAAACGTCGCGTTTGCCTTCGAGGTTCGTGGCGTGACAAAGCAACGCAGACGAATACTTGCAGACGACTTATTGAACCGCGTGTCTCTGGAAGGGGTGGGTGATAAGTTCCCCCACGAACTCTCGGGTGGTCAGCGCCAGCGGGTGGCAATAGCGCGCGCGTTGGCAGTCGAACCTGACGTGCTGTTACTCGATGAACCGTTGTCTGCGCTCGACCTGAAACTGAGACAGAGAATGATTAGCGAACTGCGCAGCATTCAGAAGCAGACAGAAGTTACCTTCATTTATATTACCCACGATCAGGGAGAGGCCCTGGCGATGTCCGACCAGGTCGCCGTCATGAACGCGGGCCAGATTCAGCAGATCGGTTCACCCCAAGAGATCTACAATCAGCCTCAGACTGCATTTGTCGCAACCTTCGTGGGGGAAAATAACTACTTTCGAGGAACGATCAAAAACGTATCAGATAATCAGGTGGTCCTGGCAACTCCGGCAGGCGATCTGAAGGGATACTTCGGTTCCAGTGAAATGAGTCAGGGCGATGAGGCGTGGCTGTTCGTTCGTCCGGAACGGTGCACCCTTGGCACCATGGAGAACCCGGAGAACTCTTTTGAGGCGCCCATTGTTCAGCTGGATTTCGATGGGCCATCCCAAATCTGCAGCCTGCAGGTTGAGGGAGCTTCAATACAGGTTATCTATCCCCAGGGAATGCATTCATATCATGTTGGTGATCGGGTGCAGGTTTCTTTCAGGACGAAAGACGCATTAATCATACCACCGGGGAAAACAGCGCATGACTGAGCCCTCTGGGAATAACTCGCTAACGGAATCACTACAGGTGTACCGATGAATCACTGGCGTCGCCTGGTCATGCAGAACGGTATCATTATGGCGCTCCTGATGGTGTCTCTGCCAGCTTTCTGGCTGGTGGTGATGATTATCGCGCCGCAGTTGATGATGATCGACTATTCCTTTTGGCACGAAGACAATCTGCAGCTTGCATCCTGGGAAAAGGCAATCAGTGAAAAAGATGAACAAATGGTGGATCTTGAGGCTCGACTAGCTGAGCAGCAGCCTGGTGGAACTTCAGCAGGTGATCCGGCGCTGGAAGACCAGTACCAACAATTGGCAGCGGAAGTCAGCCAACTGGAGAGTCAGGCGGATCAACCGCCCGAGGTCTACAGTCTCAAGAACTACAGCTATCTTGCTGGCAATCGTCTGCACCGCAGTATCTTCCTGAAAACAATCTGGTCAAGCCTGCTGGTTACCGTAATCGCCCTCGTGATCTGCTATCCCGTTTCCTTTTATCTGGCACAGATCGCGCCGCGTCGCCAGGCGGCCGTGCTCTTCATCGGCCTGATCATACCCTACTGGATTAACGAGATTCTGAGAACGTTCGCCTGGCTGATGTTGCTGTCCTACAATGGGTTCATCAATATGTTCCTCGATAGTGTCGGCCTGATCACCGAGCCCATTGAGTTTCTCGATGGCAACGCTGGCGTCTTGATCGGCATGACATACGCTTACGTATTGTTCATGGTATTTCCAACCTACAATTTACTTCGTACCCTCGATCGCAACCAGATTGAGGCGGCCAGGGATCTGGGGGCCGGGTGGCTCAGAATTCATCTTCGGATCGCCATACCTCACGCTAAGCCAGGGCTTGCCGTGGGTGCTATTACTACTTTTATGCTGGCTGCAGGGTCCTACGCGGTTCCCGCTATTCTCGGTGGACCCAATAGTCTCTGGTTCACACAGATTATCTATAGCTGGTTCTTCGACGGCGGCAACTGGAACCAGGGAGCTGCCTACGCCTTTATGCTTCTCGCGATCTGTCTTCTCTTTGTGACAGTCATGGCGAGAATCACTGGCGTCGACTTCAAAGACTTAACGAAGAGGTTCTAGGATGGCACTTTCAGCGAACACGAAGCGCGTGCTTGCCAGGTACCTCCTAAATGGCTACCTGCTCTTGTTTTTTGGCTATCTTTTTCTGCCCTTGGTGCTGATGGTGGTGGCCGCATTCAACACGCCAGCAATACCGACCGTGCTGCCATGGCGTCAGTTCACTCTACATTGGTTCACCGTCCTGTTTGACGACGCCATGATCTGGGACTCTGTCGTGAATAGTCTCGTCATCGGCGCAGGGGTGGTGGTGCTCGCCATACCCATCGGTCTTTCAGCAGCGCTTCTTCTCACGAGACTACAATCGAGAAGTCAGCCTTTTCTCTATGCTTTGCTGGTGTCACCCATACTCACGCCAGGTGTTATTCTTGGGATATCTACGTTGATTTTCTGGAATCAAATGGGCCTTCAGGGGGGCCTGCTACTCACCGTCATCGGCCAGACCACCTTTATTGCCTCCTTCAGCATGTTGATTTTTATGGCTCAGCTGCAGCGGCTGGACCCAGCTTTAGAAGAAGCTGCATTGGACCTTGGGGCAAGCCATATACAGACCTACACCAGAATAATTTTTCCCTACCTCAAGGCAACGTTTGTTGCGGCCGCCTTTATCAGCTTTCTACAGTCCTTTGAGAATTACAATACCACGCTATTTACTATCGGTGCGGACAGGACCATGACCGTCACCATTGCCAGCATGATTAGACTTGGCTTGACACCTGAGGTAAATGCCCTGGCGGTGATTTTTGTGGGAATAACGGTGATAGTTGCGGTGCTCTACACCATGCTGCGAAAATACGATTAAGAATGGTTAGGTTTTGCCATCCGATAGCGTCCTACTTGCGCTCACCGCTGACACCCTGCACAAGAAGCTGTCGTAATGACTCCGGTAGTGCTGCCACTTCTTCCTCCGACATCCCAAATTGCGCTGGATAACCCGTCTGCAACCAACCGGCGATGATGTAGATGTTAATGGCACGGCGGCGGCGATCCGTGGTCGTGTTCGGACCATGGCCATGCCAGGTCCTGCCGGAAAGCATTAGCAGATCTCCCGGATCCATCTCCACTGAAATTGTCTCTTGATTGAGATCGACCGGGTGATCCCAGCGATGAGAACCAGGCACCAAGGTGGTTGCTCCCACTGCTTCATCAAACGGGTCTAACGCTAGAAGCGCATTAGTGGTAAATGGTTGCGCTCTCGACAGCTCTGGATAGACGTCATCATCGCGATGTAAGCTACGGATATCCTGTCC